>Ga0163150_10002454_pt1 | contig 28351 bp, 19 predicted proteins | sample OliLakLV19P2IB_FD_148628 | JGI IMG/M metagenome (GOLD analysis project Ga0163150, IMG submission 148628) | Freshwater microbial mat bacterial communities from Lake Vanda, McMurdo Dry Valleys, Antarctica - Oligotrophic Lake LV.19.P2.IB | ecosystem: Environmental > Aquatic > Freshwater > Lake >...
CGAGATATTCCTCAGCGAGTTGCTTCCCAGCAGAGCCCGCTTCCGCTTCTCCCGGCACAACCATCATGTCCGATCAATGACTTTGTGGCAATACTTTGGACATCGGAGCCATCCCTTGTAAATCCATCCGCCAAACTCATTGCACCATCCAAACCATAGCAATTTTTTGGGTAAGCATTTCCGATCAGAAAGCGAACCTTGGTTTTTGCAATCACTCAGTCGAGTGTTTTCCTTGTATTTCACGGCTAAAATCGATTGCGGATCACGAAAACCACCCACAGTTTCTGCGGAAGAGCCAAATAAACGAAGATCGTTCGGCCAATGACTGAGAGAATGAGGTTAGCCGAGATCAGCAAATACCTTATCGACGTTTTCGTTGATCCTGCCTGGAAATTGCGTTTCGATTCTCATAGATACACTACGAGCTTGTCGAGCATTACCGAGTTCAATTCTTCTTCGCGAAGACTGATTGCGATGCATGGCTAACCGTTCGATGATTAAAGATGGAATGGAATCCACGTCCATGCGACGGAAAGCCATAGCAAATATCGGGTATTCGATGCTGAGAACTGGAGCGACTAAATTGGGGACGCTCATCGCTGTAGTCATTGCTGAAGAAGTCGTTGAAATCGCATGCGATGTCGCATCAGTAGTTGTAGTCGAGGTCATTACCAGCGAGTGTTGTAGACTCACCGGAGCCGTAAACGCACCTAGGATTCGATTCAATTCATTTTGTCGGACCAAGGCCATGTCGATCGGATTCACGACGCCGTCTTTGTTAATGTCATGTATATTGTCGACGCCCACACTACTACTGGATGGAGATAGGTTTTGACGAACAGCAGCATAATCAGAACTGTTAGTGGAAATGGTAACGGGCGTTCCCACATTTCCTATATCGACATCGCCGACCGCATTGCCAAAGTAGAATACGCTGGTAGCCAAAAGACCCGTATTGGCGTTTGCCAACAGCGTGACTCGCAACCACGTGTTTCGAATGGCATTGTCAGCGAATTCAATTTTTACGCGACTTGCGCCACTCGTTCCGCCGCCAGCGAAAGTGCTAATCGTTGCTTGGGAGGCCAGCGGAAGGAATCCAACTGCATCGAATCCATTCCAAATCGCGAATTGAAAATCCGCCGACGATGGAATTTCTGCCAGGTTAGCCACGTCAACGATCAGACCATTGAGGCCTTTCGTATAGTTCGAGTAGCTATTGAACGAGCTCGTCTGTCCAGGCAATAGAACCGACTTCGACGTATCGATCGCATTGATGGGGTTCCCCGACCCATCGCCAAAAGCAGTACTTGGTGATCGATTGTAGAAAACTTGCCGATTTACGACCGACGATGCAACCAGCGTGATCGTCGTCGAGAGAGAATTGCTGAGATTATTCAATGGACTGCCGTCATTAGCTTGTGCGGTCAGAGTCACGCTGCTGCCGCTGATGGGGGCCGTGAATGTCAAAGTGGCTAAAGCGGCATTCAGTTGGCTGATACCGCCGCTGAGGGTGAGCGCCGCACTGTTGTTCGCACCAACAATAATCGTTGAGCCACCAGCGAGTGGTCCGCTCAGATCGACATTCAGCATTCCGCCTGTGACGGAAAGTGCGACCCTCTCGGTCGTTGCCGCATCGATATCGGTGACAGATATTTTATTTCCTGATGTGAAATTCAACGTCCCGCCAACAGCGATTGAAGCGACGTTTGGACCGTTTACGACCGGAGCGGTATTGTTGGCAATATCGAATTGAACCGTCACCGCCCCATCGCCATTCGTGTTGTTAACTCGTCCTGAATTGACGGCGCCATAAAACTGACGTCCGATAAAATCGGGAAACGCTGGAGTTCCGGCGGCATCGATCGGCAAAAAATATGCGTACGTACCGTTAGGAAACTCTGGCGTTTTCGTGAATCGACCATTGTATTGATCCAAAGTGCTCAACCCCACCACAAACTGGTAGTCTTCACCATACTTGCCAAGTGGATTGGCTGCATTGATGGCTGGTCCATATTGGTTTGCGGCCAGCGAATAGACGCCATCTAACGCAACTCCAGAGGTCGGGAAACTGATTTGAGCAGCCCAACCTGGAAGAGTCGTTCGATTGCTAACAGTTCTTAGTGTGAAACTCGATTCAATACGTTGGATCGGACTATTGGAATCGTTTGGATTCGAATAGCCGTAAGGCCCGTAAATCGGGAATCCGTCGAATGCCCAACCCAAAATTGGAGAGTGATGAAGGTTCGTCGTGCGTTCGCGGTAAGACTTGTCGGCACCCTCGCCAAGATGCAGAGCGGCGTCCGGGTCATAGGGAAAGAAGTTCGTCGTTCCGATATAATCGATGTTGTCGTTGAGCTGCGCACGCAAGGCAGTTGGGTTTACATGATTATGAGCCTGCCCTTGCGCCGGTTGATGGGCTCTCGCGTGATCAAAAGTCACCGCCTCAGCGAACTGCGCCCGTCGGAACCAAATTCTGTCCCCTGGGTTTGCGTCGGCACCTGTGGCATTCGTGTACGTGAAAGCATCTCCATTGTTGAAAACCGAACCGCCATTGACGAGAATTCCAACCGCGCCATTACCCGCCGTTCCATGCGTAGCACTCGGATAGACTCCGTCTCGAATGCGATAGAGGGCGTTTTGATTGGTCGGGAAATTCATGAAGGTTTGACCCATTGCGTTAAACCAAGGGCCCATCACGTAGCTGGAAAAGTCGGTTGTATTTACGTAGACATAGTTCGTCGAACTGCTGACTTTGGAAATATCACCCAGAGCGGGCGTCGCGTTTCCTCCGTTATAGGTGGCACCGACTGGCACATTCGTTGGCCATGTGGTGCTTGGACCGGCCGCGACGTTGTAACCACTGATCACTTGAGCGAACTGGTTTTGTCCGGCCAGAAACCATGAATTGAGAAGCGGAACCGAAACAGCGAACAAGCAACGTGATTCTAGGATCTCGAATTGCAAGCGTCGTTCAACTCCTTGGTGAACCTTGGCTTTCCTCGCCATTTTTCGTCTCGTTGGGCTCTTCATTGCAGTCGTTATTTTTCCATTTTTCCAAAAATGTTAGCCGTCGAAAACTCCTACACCACACTCGCAGTCCAAAAACTAAGGATTGCCAATGCTCTCCACCTATAACGAAAAACTCGAATAAAATCTACAAACAAATGTCGAGCCTCTTTCAGTAAAACACGAACTCTTGAACTTCTTGCGTACCGTTTGTGTCCGGTGAAATGGTAAACAATCTTCTGGATCGAGTTTGCGGAGCTTCGACATTGACGAACAGAGAAAACGCATAAGAATCTTTGCCCAACAGGGCTCGCAAACGCTGGCGTTGTCTTGCCCCAGCCACTTCTTCGTCAATAATCGCTCGAAGGTCAAAATCGCGAGACTGTCGAATCGATTTCAAAATGCTTTTGGCACCTGCGGCAGGAACCAACGCTTCCAATTGAATCAGAATCGATGCGTCCGGCGCGCGAAGGGCGTTGATTTGTCCTGACCCCCAAAGCGTGAACGTTTTCGTAAAGTCTAGCGGCAGAGTTCGTTCTGAGTTTTGACCGAATAGGGCTCCGAAATTAAAAACTTCTCCCCAACTTCGAAATGCTGGAATCATTACATCGTCTTCCGGACCGTCAAATGCTTCTCCGATCGCGACAATCCCTTCATTTTCAGGATCTATCGAATCGTCAGCCGATATGTCGTCGGGCTTCCTAGTCTTCTTGGGCGGCAACGCATTAGACCGGTTTGCGGCGGCTGATGGTTGCAAAGCGATGGCTTGCCTAAATCGCACAGGCAAGCCACGTCTAAGCAACTGATCGGTTTTGTCTGGACCGGTATGGAAATAAGTCGCGTTAAGATTTACTTTCGAGTTTTCGTCGGACAGAATCAAGTCAAAGCGTTGTCCGCCTAGTACAATGCTGTCCATCCAAATGTAAATGCCGTCTGTCGAAGGCGGCTCGAAACCGTTAGAGCGTCGCTTGTCGATTTCCTTGAAGACAAAGAATGCTTTTTCCAAAAAGGTATTGCGGCAACTTTCAATCCCGACACGCTGCTGGAGCTGAGTTACGGCAATCACGGCATCTTGCGTCGCATTCATGCTACGCGTCGCGATACTCGTCAATGCCGTCGTGAGGACGACGAGCAAAATCAAGACCATCAGCAGTACGTAGCCGCTTCGCTTCCGCATCGTTTTAATTGCTCAATGCAAGCAGTCTCGCTCGCAAACTGTCGAGATTCGTCTGCTCTGACGGTGTAAGCGTTCGCAGTAAGATATTCGATGCCTCTTGAGCATCCACTTGAAGGTCGTAGAATTCCTCAGAAGTGACGCCCGCATTGTTCGTGAGCCTCACTAGCTTGTAGCGATCGTTCCTAACGGCGCGACTAAAGTTAGTGGCGTTCGCGCGAATTTCCCCGAAGGATGTCGTTCGAGGAGCGGTGTGGACAACATTCTTTACATAGGGGAGGAAACTAACGGTGTCTTGAATCCGACCTTCGTTAACGGTTGCTAAATTGATGCCGTGCACGTCCATGACCGTCGCGAAAATATCGGTTGAATTGACGAGTTGATCAACATTTCGATTCGGATTCGCCACTAAAGCACCGCTTACCACCAACGGGACACGCAAGCCACCATCATACACATTCCCTTTTGAACCGCGAAATCCACCGCTCTTCACCGCCGAGGGCGTCCCATTGTCGCCGATAAAAATGATCATTGTCTTGTTTTTTACGTCAGTTGGAATACTTGATAGCAATCGTCCCATTTCTGTATCGAGTGATTCACACATCGCTTCATAGTAACTGCGGTCCGGTGCACCTGTGGCCGCAAGAGCATCATAGCTGTGTAACTCATTTGACGGCTTGTGAAAGGGTGAGTGAGGGGCGTTCAACGCTACCCAACAAAACCAGTTCTGATTTCCCTGCCGATTGATCCAACTGACTGCTTGATTGACAACATCGGTCGTCGCATAGGTCGTGCTTGTAGTAAGACGTTCGACCAACGTTGTATTGTTAACGTATCTCGACCAATTGCTATAGTTGGGTACCTGCCCCATTAGATTTCCAATGTACCGGCTAAACCCCATCAGAATCGGATGATCCGGTGGCGAATCAGGAGCGGCTGCATCCTGTCGAGCAACATGCCACTTCCCGAACGCCGTCGAAGCGATATTGACTTGTGTTTGAAGGGCGCGAGGAATCGATGGCTCGGATATCGATACCCCGATCGTGTTCGCAGGCATGCTAACGTTCTGAACACCGGTGCGAAAACCGTAACGACCGGTTAGTATCGTTGCTCGGGTCGGCGAACAAACCGGATTGGCCCATACATTCCTGAAGGTAACTCCGTTGGCTTGAAGTCCCTGCAAAACGGGCATTGGAGGCTTATTTGTGCCCTCACTATACCCAGGAGCTACATCCGAACCCATGTCGTCGGCAATCACCAGCAGGATATTGTTGTCCGCCGCCATACAAACCTGAAGCTGCGACAAAGCCACCATCGAGAAAATCGCATTCAAACACCAGCGTACCGATCGGATATTTCGCATAGGAATAGTTTCTGTTGAGTTAGGTGTTTGCTAGGAAAATCAGGATAAGTAATCGTTTCATCAAAGCGCAGTGTCTGCATTTTGAGAACTGGCGTTCGTCATTCGGATATACAAGGGGACTTTCGGCTACGAAATCGTAAAGCCGTTCCAAAGACGACCGAGAGCAACCACAAAGAAGAGGGCTCCGGAACGGCCGCTACGGTAACAAAGTCATCGAGATTGTAATTGAACGCCCCACCCCCACCATTGGTTGTAAGAGTGGCAGACGTAAACGACGCTCCATCGTTCGATTGAACGCCGAGAAACCACGCTAATCCGCCCGCGCCAAGATTAATCTGACTCGCTGATGACAACAGTGATGCGGTCTTCCCGTTGACCGTGAGATCTAAATCACCATCTAAGAGCGCATCACGACTGATAATGTAGAGTCCAAAGCCAGTTTGCGGTGCAAAGCTAAATTGTATGTTGTCTCCGTCCAGCAGCATATCTCGATCGGTTGTTCCCAAAGACTTTGTCCCAGAAGTCGTCGTGATGCTATTGACCACACTCAGGCTGACGCTGCCCAATGAATACGTAAAGGAAATCCCTTCGAGCGGCGATCCAGATGGAACATTTGCGACGGGAAAAGCTTCCAAATCGACTGTAGATATACTTGAACTCGCAGCCCCTACAAATGCGTTGCGCGACGAGTAGGTAATCAAGTCAGCGTCTGCATGCAGCGATGCGGACAGAATAAATAGCCATGCAAGAATTGTCGATCGAAATTTAACGGTCGTTGACAAATTAGGACTCTTTAAAAAGTGGCGGTAACCGTTCACTAGCTGGTAACGAAACTCGTCACGAGTTTCGGTTTTCGACGGAAATGGCCGAATTCCCCAGGAAACGCATTCTTCGATCGATAGCTCTAGGACTGTAACGGGGATGCGAGCTAAAATCTACAAAAATTAAAGTCATAAACGTTTGGATTTTGGCTCGCCACAAGATTTCTTCATCTTGAATTCAGGTAACAGACGCTAAGCTAGAGAATGCCTGAATAGCCTGTAAATCTTTGCAAAACGTGCGCAGGCCAGATTTTTATGAATTGAGGGGTAAATTCGATGTCGTGAATTCTTGTGCTGCGATTTGCGTAGGTTTGCCGTGACTTTAGACGTATCTCAAAACATCCGCCAACGATTGCTGAATGGCGATCGAACCGTGTTGGCAGAAGCCTTTGAAATGGAGCATGCCCGGCTTTGGCACTTAGTTCACTTTCGAATGGATGCACGTCTGCGTGCACGTCTTGATCCAGACGATATTTTGCAGGAAGCGTATTTGGCAACGGCTTCTAGGGTAGCTCATTTCCTCAGCTCCGACGTTTCGTTCATGGTTTGGTTGCGATCGATCGTAATGCAGACGCTTATCGACCTTCATCGCCGGCACCTGGGTACACAGCAACGCAGCGCCACGCTCGACATCTCGCTTCACAACCGCCAATCGCATGACGACACGTCCTGTTGCTTGGTCTCGGCTCTTTCGGGAGGATTCACGTCGCCAAGTCAAGCCGCCATTCGAAATGAGGCTGAAGCTGCTCTTTTGAGAGGCTTGCAACAACTCAATGAACGAGACAGAGAGATTATCGCTCTTCGGCATTTTGAGCTGCTCAACAATACCGAAGTCGCTGAGGTGCTCGGTATCCAACCTAAAAACGCGAGTATTCGATACGTGCGGGCGATGAGTAGTCTCAAGAATATTTTAGAGTCGTCAGGCATGGCGTTGAATGGCAATGCTTCACTCAATCTCGTTCCCTAAAGAGTTTTAAGATGAGCTTCGCTGAAGAGGATCTTGAAGAAGATAGCGAGATGGAACGAGACCTATCTTTGGATCACCTGGCGACCGATTTCGCGCAACGACTGCGAAACGGAACGGTCGGTTCGATCGAGGAATATATGGATGAAAATCCCGAGTTAGCCGATTCGATCGCAAGTATCTTTTCGGTAGTTGCGACCGTCGAACAACTTCGGGAACAACGAACGTTTGCGTCGGGCGGACCGATGGCCGGCATAAGTCTTCCTGAAAAGCTAGGAGATCTTCGAATACTTCGCGAGGTAGGTCGAGGAGGGATGGGAGTCGTCTTTGAAGCCGAACAAGAAGCCCTTGGTCGGCGTGTGGCTGTCAAGATATTACCGCGTGCAGCACTGTGGGACACCAAAGCAATACAACAATTTCGCCGCGAATCGGTCACCGCTGCTCGGCTCCATCATTCGCACATCGTACCCGTCTTCAGCGTCGGGCAACATGATGGCTGTCACTACTACGTGATGCAATTTATCAAGGGCGAAAACTTGGCTTCGATGATTGATCGTCTTCGCAAGGGATCGCCAATCACCTCATTGGATCAGTTTGGTACGCTGCTCTACTGGCGACAAATTGCATCGATCGTAAAGAACCTGGCAAAGGCTTTGGACTACGCTCACCATCAAGGAACATTGCATCGCGATATCAAGCCATCGAACATTCTGATCGATGGCAATGGTCACGTTTGGATTACCGATTTTGGCTTAGCGAGTTCCTGCTCCGACGCGAACACTGGATTCAGTACCCGCAATGTCGCAGGAACTCGCTCGTATATGGCCCCAGAACAGCAAGTGGGAGAGACTGACGCTCGGAGCGATATCTATAGCTTAGGTCTAGTGTTGTTTGAACTGCTAACTCTGCGCGCTTCGCCTACCGCTCGGCAGGTCGTTGATGCACCTCAATCGCCAGCCTCACCGCGTTCAATGGTTCGATCTATTCCACGCGATCTCGATACGATTGTGCGTAAGGCGACGGCGACGAAGTCCTCACATCGATATCAGACGGCCTCGGATTTCGCCGATGATTTAGATCGATTCCTCAAGGACGTACCGATTCAGGCTCGACGGATAAATGTTGTCGAGCGAATTTGTCGGTGGTCTCGCAAAAATCCGCTAGTCGCTGGATTGTCTTGGCTCAGTTTGTCATTACTGCTCGCGGTAGTTGGGATTTTAGCGATTTCCAATCTTCGAATTCGGGAGGCTTATGACCAATCCGAACGCGCCGCTCGCTCGGAATCCGAGCAACGCGAACGCGCGGTCCGCAGCGCCGACATTGCTTGGCTATCGCTTGAACGCATCCTCCAGCAGACGTCGCGAGAAGGTGCGATTTTGCGTGAAGTATCCCAGAATGCCTCCATAAACGCGAGTATCGTTGCGACGTTGCCAATGTCGAAAAGCACCGTAAATTTGCTCAACGAACTCCTCGTTGCGTATCAACACTTAGCCGAACAAGATGCTGACTCAATCAGTCGCGAACGCGTCATCATTGCTCAACATCGAATTGCTTCCATTCAATACGACCTTGGATTGCTTGACCAATCGCGAGCTACCTTCGAATCGGTTCTTAAGCTTTGCGAGCAATTCCTTAGTGATGATTCGGATATTGCCCGAATCGAATCGATGCAGCTTCGACAGCTTGAAATCTTAAATGACCTTGGAAAAATCGCACACGAATCTCTCGATTTCGACTTCGCAACATCAGTCCACCAGCGAGCCGCTTCGATGGCTCGACAATTTCTCGCAGATCAAAGCCAGATACGGTCGGAATCAGCAATCGCCTCGGCAAATATGGAATTGGGGCGAGCCCTATATTCCTTGGGATGTTATCATCGGTCACGCTTGATCGGTGGTACTGCCGCCATCGATCGATTAATTGTAGACCGACAAGCCGCTTTTGAACGCCTGGATGAAGCTCGTGTTGCATTCGCGGCATTTGAAAGTCATTCATCGGACGTAGCGGAGTCTCGGATGCTGTCGGCTCTTTGTTTGAAAGAACAGGCATCGCTGCTTCGACGTGACAGACCCGGCGCAGCGCGCGACTTAACAATCGCAGCTACGCGGTTACTCGAACAATTGGTAACTGAATATCCAGAAAATGCGTCGATGCGTTACGCACTTTCAGTCTCGCTTGCTATCGGCATCGCGCGCAATCCGACATCGAGCACTAACGAAATGCAAAGGGTCGAATCGCGACTGTTCGAAGCTATCGAGCACGCAGCCATTCTCGTTCGACGACACCCCAACAACCCTGCATTCCAATTAAACCTCGCTGAACTCTATCAAAAATGGGGAACGATTCTACAACAACAAGGCAAACCGGATGAAGCGGAAAAATCGTTCGCTTCCGCATACGAGATGACCAAGCAGCTCAACCAAACTTACCCAAATCAAACCGTTTTTCAATTGCGACACGCTTATATTGGGCAGACCTGGGCTCGGCAATTGAGCAACCAGCAGAATTTTAGGGACGATGCGAAAACAATCGAATTCGCCTTGAAGCTACTCGAATCCAGTAGATCGATTCTATTGAACCTAGTCCCCAAACATGAGACGCTGACGACGAAGCTCACGCAAGTCGAGCAACTGATCGATCGCATCTCGAAGATGGCCAGCCAACCATCTTCGATCGAACAGAGCCTCGTGCCTACGCAAACTGTATCACAATAGCATGAATTCCAAGCTATCGTGCAATGTGATTGCGACGACGATTGCGATAGATTGCGGATGCAAAAAGCGGGACCAAGGCGAGCGCAAAACTGGTTGGCTCCGGTACGGCAACTCCAAGGGCAATGTCGTTGAGAATCAAACCGGCCCCGATTTCTCCGACCAGCGATGCGGCACCAGTCTGCAAGTTAATGCTGAATAGATTCGAAAAGGTAGGTGCACCGCCCGTATTCACCGTCGATGCGAATGCATTTCCAGTCAAACCAGAAATGTCAAAACCGAGTGTAGTGGCGAAATCGGCACCAAGTGCTCCTACCGTGCCGAGCGATCCAGCATTCGCAGGATTTTGCGTCGTGAGAATATCCAATGAAGCGTCGATGTCAAACAGCGTCGTCGACAGTGCGCCCGCGACATTGTTGCTATAAGCTGCGCCGACGATATTCGGAGTTGCACCAAAATTGGGATCACCCGCCAAATATGCCAGCGGCGTATCGGTGGATACCAGCGCACCGGTGTCAGGGTGATATCGAAAATTCTGACCGTTGTCCGTTACGATTCGTATTCGATCAACCATTGGGTTAAAATCAAAGCCAACGTTGGTTACGCCTGAAAAAGTAATATCGGATCCTACTTTCGTCGCGACCGCCGTTGTCGGGTCAATCCGATAGAGTCGATAAATGCTTCCGGGGGCATTGCCTAGAGCATATAACTGCCCTGTCGCAGGGCGATAATCGAGGCCCAGAATTGACTCGAATTGGGCGGGACCAGTAATCGGCACGTTGCTGAGCACTGAGCCAGGTGCCGCGCTATCGAAGCTTATCAATTCTCGAAAGACCGTTACACCCCGCACCAACTCAGCATCGGCTCGTCGAGCGGTCATTGGCACCACAACAAGTATCAGCGCGAGAAATTTCTTGAACGACATAATCGTGTAACTTTCTAAGTAGCGGGTCTAGACGTAGCACTCATGTAAACTGACCAAACTGTCAAAATAGTGCTGAAATAGTTTTTTGCAAGCTTTTTTACGGTAGATTGCGAAAAATCTTAAAAAAATGGCGAATCCAACCCTAGAGTAGAAGAATGATACGAAGCTCCTTGGCGATTGCGCGACGGATATTGTTCTGTTGCTTTTGGTTTTCGGCCTCGCTGGCCCAGTCGACGGAACCATCTAAACCTAACGTTGTCCTTGTTCTTCTCGATAACGTCGGCCAAGAATGGTTTGGTTGTTACGGAAGCGAAGAGCAGTGTACGCCGAATATCGATCAACTGGCTCAGACCGGTGTACGAGTCGAGAATTGTTACACGCCACCGGTCTGCGGTCCAAGTCGCACGGTTCTGCTGACAGGACGCTACCCGCACAGCACGGGTTTTCGCCTCCATCACGATGCGGCTCTCTACAGCGGCGGCGGCCTCGATCCGAAGCGTGAGCTTGTTTTTCCGCGATTGCTTCGTGATGCAGGTTACGCGACTGCCATAACAGGTAAATGGCAGATCAATAACCTCTACGATGAACCCGATGCGCTGGCACGACATGGTTTCCAAGATTCAGTGGTTTGGCCAGGTAGCATCGATGCAACGAAGCTCTCAGCGACTGAAATGGCGCGATTCCACGACATCGTAAAGAGAGAAGCCTACGAAGAAGCGGTCGCTTTCAATCAGCACATCGAAAGCCGTTATTGGGATCCCGTTTTCTTTCGAAATGGACAGCGAGTCGAAGACAATCTAAATGGAGTGTTTGGCCCTGATGTCTCTCATTCATTCGCTATCGATTTTTTACAAAGGCATCAACACAAACCTTTCTTACTTTATCTTCCCATGGTCCTTACGCACGGTCGGTCCTTTACGCAAAACGTCGTGCCCACACCTCACAATCTCGATCCCGATCGTCCGCATCACGATATGTTTGCCGACATGCTTCGCTATGCCGACGGTCTTGTAGGCAAAGTTGTTTCCGAACTCGAAAGACTGGGACTTCGAGAAAACACGTACATCTTCGTCGCAAGCGATAACGGTACTGAAAAAAGTATGCAAGCGAGAAGAGATGGTCGCGTCGTTCAAGGCGATCTCTATTCATTGAGCGAATCCGGAGGGAACGTCGTGCTCCTAGCGAATTGTCCCCATCGAATTCCCGGAGGTAGAACAATCCCGTTGGCAGATTTTACCGATATCTACCCCACGGTATGCGAACTGACGAGTGTACCGCTCTCCGATCAGCATCGACCCGATGGAGTCTCGTTTGCCAGCTACTTATTGAACAAGCCGGGTGCTGCACCTCATCGCGAATGGATCCTCAACGAATATCATGAAACCCGAGTCGTCCGCGACAAGCAATTCAAACTGTATTCCGATGGTCGACTCTTTGATGCCAACAACGACCCCGCAGAACTGATTAACTTATCGGCTAGCGAAAACGTAAACATCGTCGATGCTAAGACACGGCTACAAAAAGTCCTGGATGCGTTGCCAGCCGATACGCCACCACCTTTTCCACTGCGCAGTCTATCGGCTTTCAAAATCCGCGAAGCCACAACGACGGTATCGATATCCAATGAGAAGTGGTTGATAAACGGTCAACTTACCAATCGCGGAACCCAGGCTGAAGGATTGCTGATGAATGTGCGAATGGTCAACGCGACTTTCGAAGACTCGTCTGGAAAGAAGCCAGATTTCGATGCCAATGCCAACACCGAAAACTTCATCGCTCGCATCCCTGAGTATGCGGCCAACGGTGTGAATGCCTTTACACTTTGTCTTCAAGGCGGGATGCCAGGCTATGAAGGGGCGGTCAATACAGCTTTTCGGTCCGACGGCTCGCTGAATCCTGCATATTTGCAGCGCGTCGAACGAGTCATTCGGGCATGCGCTAAAGATGGCGTCGTTGTCATCCTTGGGTGCTACTACCAACGTCAATCAAAACGTCTTCAAGACGAAGACGCCGTGCGAACCGGATTAATCGAAGTCGTCAAATGGATTCGTTCGAACAGCTTTCGCAATGTGGTGCTCGAAGTCGCCAATGAGTACCCTCATCCAGGTTTCTCGCACGAGCTCATTCGAAGCGAGAAAGGGCAAGCGAGTCTGATTCGGCTTGTGAAAGCGACGATGCCAGATTTACTAGTTACCGCCAGCGGCTACGGTGACGGCAAGATCCATCGCGAAGTCGCCGAAGTTTGCGACTTTCTCACGCCGCATTGGAACGGCACGAACGTCGAAGATATTCCAGCTCGTGTGGACTCATTGAAGCAATTCCATAAACCAATCGTCTGCAACGAAGACGACAAAGTCGGCTCACAAGCGGTAGCTGCGATGAATGCTTCTGTAAAAAGCGGTGCGGCTTATGGTTTGATGCTCAAGGACCACAATCAAACATTTCCTTTTCATTTCGACGGTGTTAGCGATGACACCGCATTTTACGCAGCACTGAAGGCAATCAGTCCGCGTCAATAGATTGCATCGTTAGTACAGAGGAAGCTTAGTCTTTCAAACTGCACCGATTAGCCGATGGCCGCAGGCCCGGTTCCCTCAACCCCCCGGTGCTATCGCTCATCGGCAGATATGGGATCACTAACGGTAAGTGGAAGCACGGTAGCGGTTACGATCAGTGGCAACGACGCGACGCTCAATAACTTTGGCACCATCAATCAAACGGGCACGGGACGAGCCGTTCGAGACAACATCGGTGTCAATAATCTCATCGTTACTAATATTATTGGGGCATTGATGCAAACGTCGGACGCAGATGTGATCCAAATGAATAAGACGCGTCTTGCCCAGATGTTTTTGTTCGTAGTCGGTCATAAGGGCTTTCGTTGGTGGGTTTCGACAGAAAGATTTTACGACAGAAAAATTGCAGGATCGGTTTTTTATCGTTCTGTCGTAAAATTTTTCTGTCGAACCCTATTCCTCATAAGCGTTCAACCTTGATATCTCACAGGCTTTCCAGCCGAGTTCCAACGGTTCGAGTTGTTCTTTGTGGGTGGCTGCCGGTGACAGTACTTGTCGAGAGCTACTCGATGCCATAGAGTCCGGCGGGCGGGATGACTTGTCCGCCCAAATTGCCAATTCCTTTAACCGAGAAGAACCGCGGTTCGAGATTGAAAAAGAACGAAGCGTTGTTTCGGCCCGAATCGATATTCACACCAACTTGCGTGAGAAATGATTCGCCGATTCGAGTTAAGCTTACCGACTGCCCAACGTTGCCGACTTCACCCAAATCGAAAGTGCTGCCACCACTAATCGTCCATTTCTCATTCATCCGGTAGTTGATATTACTATTGGCGACCAATGAATTGATAGGGCCACGCAACGACGTTAGGCCAACCGACCAATCCCCTCGGCCGGGGCGAGTAATCATCACTCCGCCGCTCAAAACTTTCAGGCCTTGATCGAAAAGGTCGGCATATCCGTCGCTTAGGATGGTGAATCGATCGCCGACGTGATAACGGAAATCATAATTGAGAGCGCCTACGGTTTCTCCAAAGTTATCACGGCTGGCTTTCGGAAAGAGGATTCCAGCGACATCGAATTCGAAAAGGTCGGCGATGCGTTCCTTGCCTGCCAATCCTCGCTTCGTCTGCCAACGCTGATCTAGTCCGAGTCGCACTTGCATTTGGTCTTCGACAACCTCAGCCGAGCTAGCCGTAACGTAGCGCTGTAAGCCTTGTCGCACAGCGTAGGCACGAGCGTCCAACTGCGGCGGCAACGTACCAGCGAATGTATTGAAAATGAGCCGACGTCGAAAATGCTCTTGAGAATTGTCGTCCAATGGATCATAGAGTGGAAGCTGCGATAAGTTTCGATTGGTATCGGCATAGAAAAACTCGGTGTTAAGCGAGGCTTTGTGGGCAATTCCATTGACGTTAAACAATCGGCTTTGAACTTCGGGAAAGAGCCGCCAGAAGGGAACAGACGAACGAAGACCAGCTTGACCGGTCAGCCTGGTGAGTGATTCTCCCGTCACATCTTCTCCCCAGGTCATGACTTCCCCATTCAAATACGGGACGATTTTGGCAGGGCCGAGATCGAACGGTAAATTCAACTCTTGTCGTGTACCTGCACGAATCCCTTCGGCGTCAACTTCCCACGGTTGCAACTGAAACTTGGCCGCTTCCGACGCATTGGTCGGTGTCGATGCAATGCGTTGGTGAGCGTACCCCACTTGACTATGTGCATACCAAGTCAGCCGATCGAATAGCGACTGGCCTAGGATATAGTGTTCAATCTTCGGAAGCCATTCAGTCTCGGTCACAAACTTGTTGAGCCTAGGTTGGCCAACGATATCGAGCATTCGATTGTCGGCGTAACGGCGCAATCGCAATGCCGTCGTATAATCCTTTTGTTCGTCCCACTCCTTCTCAAAGTATTGCTCCAAGAAGTTGCGATCGCTAATCAATCCAGCTTCGGCCCACAATTCAAGATCTCGCGTCAAATACTGGCGATGGCGATAAACCAAGCGACCGCGAGTATCGCGCTCAGGAACCAGATTGGATCGCTCGCGGCCAAGGTTGTCTAAACCTCGATCGTTCAGACCCCACGCGTCGAAGTAGCCAGTCGCTGGACCGGGCAACAAAGTCCGCGGAACATTGTAGCGATAGGTGGTTCCCAATGCGAATCCGCGATCGGAAAGGTAGTCGGTTGAAAGTCGCCAGTCGGTCCCGTCAGGTCCGTCAATTCCCAAGAGTTGGTATAGATCCCAATCAAGATAGACTTGCTGACCGAAGATCGTGTCATTCTTTATCTTTGCGCTACGAAGATAGAACGACGGAGCATCGACGTTCGATGTCATGATGGGCCAATACAAGACCGGGACACCACCGACGTAAACAAAGTTGTTGCGTGACGTCGCTTCCATACTTGTGGCACCGGTCCGCATTAGATTCGCTTCTTCACTTGGACTGGCTTGCGAACGAGTATCGTCGAGCCGCAATCGATCGGATTGCAACCAGTATCTGGGTACTCCGAGTCGACTGCTCGTCATGGCGGCATTGTAGGCCAAGAAACTTTGACGCGATCGTTGCTCGATCACATCTGCCTTGAGCCGAACGATCCCTTCGTACTGGGGTGCTGGTGTCAGAATTTCCGCCCCCAGCACCATCCCCGACTCGGACTGTACGTTGTAGTACATTCGGTCGGCATAGATTGTTCGCGGCCCTTGTTGGAAAACTACATTCCCCTCCAAGTAGACTTCGATTGGCGTCCCTTCAATATTGCTAGTCATTAACCGGTTGAAATCAGCGGTCCAAATCAGCGCTCGATCGGCTTCAATCAAAACAGTCCCGAGATCCATGACGCCGCTGCTGGTAGTCACGTTCGCTCCGCCGAACTTCAACCGGAGCCCACGCGAGATCGCGATGATCGAGTCGCCGTTTGGCTTTGGAATGGTGCGCAGTTGAGGATCAATGCCGCCTCGTCCACTGAACTCGAAAGTCTTTGCACCGACGCGAGGTGATTGGGGGATGGCTGTCGGTGTCATCGGAAGGCCAGGACTGCCCGGCGGTACTACTTGAGGTACCAATCCACTGGGCGGTTGAAGGGAGGTGGTTTCGGTAGAAGCGTTCATCGATGGCATATCGCCTTCGATGACGATCCCTCCCATCGGCATTCCCGATTGCCCCAGCGTCCCGAATTCTCCCGGTTGAAATTGAGCAGATGGTGGAAGCACCGTAGGTCTCAACTCTTCCGGTTGAGGAATCAGACCTCCGTTGGTTGGCTTGGGAAGCGGAAGAAACTGAGCGGGTTGTACTGGGGCGGATTGCTCAGCGTTGCTTGTTCGACCACTCACGGCTTCCCATTGAAGCGGCGTAGGAGAAGTCCCATTGTCACCTTGCCAAGCGCGGGCTTCGATGTAGGGTGAACGGTGACTGTAAAGCCTTCCAACCCACTTGCTATCCTGGATACGTTGCTCGCTATCCCAACGCGCATCGACGTTTCCCTCGACCTGGATGATCGCTTTGTACATGGCGCGAGCAGGTTCATTCGTCGGACGATCTGAATGCGGCTCTTCATCAAAGAGCGAAGCATCAAAGCGATCGATCCAAACTTGCATACGATCTCCAACGACCGTGAAGCTACCTTGTTCAATCCGGCACTCACCTGACAATTCATAAACGTCGTACGAACCTTTGGAACTTCGCGATGCCGATTGCGCCGAAATGGAAATAGGCAGCCGCGGTTCGACAAGTGGAAACGCGATATCGGCTGAATAACAACTCGGAAAACAGTCGCTCCAAACCCCCGATCCGATAACAAACAAAAACAGCAACAGGGCAGAACGTAGCCATCGGGCCGCACGAAAACGCAACGGACCGAAATCAATCAGCCGCACTGGATGCGTTCGTCGTGAGGTTCTCAGTTCCATTAAGACATGTCGTTAGCGCAGAAAATCCCTATCTAGCGTTGCGCGGAGTATAGAAAGCACAGCACGTAAGCTCAAGACGAACCAAGAGCTCTGCACGAACAAAGAGCTCAAAACGAACAAAGCCGAGCTTGATTAGCTAGCGTTATCGCTTCATGCGAAACAACGGGCCGCCGTAACGAGCTCCGTCGCCGAGTTCTTCTTCGATTCGGATGAGCTGGTTGTATTTGGCCATTCGATCGGATCGAGAAGCAGAACCGGTTTTGATCTGACCGGTCGACAGACCAACGGCCAGATCGGCAATGGTACTATCTTCCGTTTCACCGCTTCGATGGCTTGAGATGCTCGTGTATCCTGCTCGATGCGCTAACTGGATGGAATCGATCGTTTCGGTCAAAGTTCCGATTTGGTTGACTTTGATCAGAATGCTATTGGCGATTCCCGCGTCGATACCGCGCTGCAAGCGTTCGGTATTGGTAACAAAAAGATCGTCGCCAACCAGTTGAACCTTCTTGCCGACGCGATCGGTCAGCTTCTTCCAGGAATCCCAATCATCTTCCGAGCAACCATCTTCGATCGAGCAAATCGGATACTTGTCGACCCATGCAGCCAGGAAGTCGACCATCTGATCGCCAGAAAGTTTTTTGCCATCAATCGCGTAGGTCTTCGAATGCTCGTCGTAAAACTCCGTCGCCGCGACATCGAGAGCGATAAAAATTTGTTTGCCAGCTTCATAGCCAGCGCGTTTGATCGCTTCCATAATCAAATCGAGAGCTTCTTGATTGCTCCCTAGATCGGGAGCAAATCCACCTTCATCGCCGACGGCAGTATTAAGTTTCTTTTCGTTGAGAACTTTTTTAAGATGATGGAAAATCTCGGTCCCGGCGCGAAGTCCATCGCTGAATCGATCAAAACCAAGTGGCATGACCATGAATTCTTGAACGTCGACCGAGTTATCCGCATGCTGGCCGCCATTGACGATGTTCATCATCGGAGCTGGCAAAATATGTGCACCCGCACCACCTAAATAACGATAGAGCGGTTGGTTGGTAAATTGAGCTGCGGCTTTGGCAGTCGCCAGTGAAACGCCCAGCAAAGCGTTTGCGCCGAGGTTCTTCTTGTTAGGAGTACCATCTAATTCAATTAGGAGTTGGTCGACTCGTCGTTGATCGAGTGCGTCGTATCCGATGAGGTTTTCAGCGATCGTCGTATTAATGTTTTCGACCGCCTTTAAAACGCCTTTCCCCATATAGACGTTCTTATCACCATCGCGAAGTTCCCAAGCTTCATGAGCACCGGTACTCGCTCCACTTGGAACAGCGGCGCGGCCCAAGGCACCATCGACTAAGGTAACTTCGACTTCGACCGTAGGATTGCCTCGGGAATCGAGAATTTGACGACCATGAACATTTTCAATTAGGCTCATTAAAACTTCCTCTGGCAAATAGACTTCGCAATTTCTTTCGGACAGACGTCCACAAACGAGCGAGCATTCTGTACGATTTTCGTTGAGGCGCAAAGCCTTGTATGGCGGAACTTGCAATTGTTCGTCCCTGTTGCAGAAAAACTATCGTAATCGGACACTTCTTTGTAGGAAAAAAATCGCGGTCGGCCTGAATTCGTGGGGCGTTCGCTTAAAAGTGTCATGGATCTGAGCAACGTAAGATATTTTATTCAAAAATTCCCGAAGGTCGATTCTATGTTTACAGGTTTAATTGAAGGCGTTTCCAAACTGGTCGCTGTCGTTAGACAAGGTTCTGGGTTGAAGCTTTCATTCGACCTAGGACCACTTGCTGACGGCGTATCAATCGGCCATAGCATTGCGATCAGCGGCTGTTGTTTGACAGCGATCTCGGTGCAGGGAACCATCGTTGACTTCGAGGCGGGTGAAGAAACTCTCACTAAGACCGGTTTAGGGCGGCTTAAGACCAACGGCTTGGTAAATATCGAACGTTCACTAAGAGTTGGAGATAGGATGGGTGGGCATTTTGTGACCGGGCATGTCGACGGTCAAGGGGTACTTACAAAGCGCATCGAAGATGGCCCATGGGCCAATTTCCATTTTGCGGCCTCGGCACCGCTTCTTGGGCAGATGGCATCGAAAGGTTCCATTACAATAGATGGCGTCAGTTTGACGCTCGTCGAAGTTAACGACCAGGAATTTAGCGTAGCCTTGATTCCGCATACCCTGTCCGTGACTACACTCGGAAGTTTGACAGAAGGAGATTCGGTTAACCTCGAGACCGACATCCTTGCCAAGTACGCCCAGCGCATCTCCATTTTTCCGAATCGCCCATCGCATGTCTGAACGCCAAACGCTCTCATTTCTATCCCGTCGCTTCGAGCAGTTTGGTTTGCAACCGAAAACCAAATACGGTCAAAACTTCTTGATCGATCTGAATTTACTCGACATGCTTCACTCGACCGCTCGGCTTGACAACCATGATGTGGTTCTCGAGATCGGCACGGGGCTGGGCTCGTTGACTACTCGCATGGCACCGCGCGCTGGCTGGGTTGTTACGATTGAAATCGATTCCCAGCTTCAACAGATGGCCGGCCAAGAATTGCGTGAGTTTCAGAACATTACCTTGCTCACCTGCGACGCGCTTCGCAATAAAAACAATCTTCGGGAAGAGATTCTCGAAGAGGTCCGGCAACGAATGATCGCCATTCCAAACGCGAGATTCAAGTTGGTTGCAAACCTTCCTTACAACATTGCGACGCCGATTATCTCGAACTTGCTGATGGTCGATCCTCGTCCAGATTGCATGGTGGTGACGATTCAGAAAGAACTTGCTGAACGCATTGTTGCCGTTCCAAGCACTAAGGAATACAGCGCGCTGAGTATCTGGATGCAAAGCCAATGCGATTGTCGGATTGTTCGAGTCATGCCGCCTAGCGTTTTTTGGCCGCGCCCCAACGTCGACTCGGCCATTCTTGAAATCGTGCCCAACGCGAAGCTCCGCGAGCGAATCCAAGATCTAGGGTTTTTTCACAATCGCCTTCGAGCATTATTCTTTCATCGCAGAAAATTTATTCGAAGTCAGTTGGCAATCGCCTTTCAGGATATTCTGAGCAAACAACAAATCGACTCGATTCTATTAAGCCTCTCGATCGATCAAAATGTTCGAGCGGAACAGCTCCCCGTCGAACGAATCATCGAACTCTTGGAAGCATGCCGGCAAGCTTCCGTACAACAGATTTGATAAGGCCGTTTAATAGCAATGTGGACGGCGGCGGGGTACAGCGCTAGTCAGAAATATATATTGCGCCATTAGCCGACGGCCGCTAGGCCCGGTTTTCACAAGGAAACCGGAGCTAACGCTCTGCGGCTAATTGCGTAGCTTCAATAACTGACTTGCCCTGCGGCGGAGTTGGGTCTAATTGCTTGTGTGCAGCTCAAACTGTAGACTCGTATTGAACGTACGCTCTTTCTAACGTAGGGCAAACTGGGAGATTTGAATATGCAAATGATTCGATGTGTAGCAGCTTGTGGGTTGGTTTTCGCGATAGCGGCTTGCAGAAGCATTCATGCTGATGCGATGGTCGACAAAGCTTTATCGCAAATCGATGACCAACGAGGAGTCATTGCGGTACTTGGATTGCCCAAAGATAATCCGACTTTCGTCAATCAGCTTGCTCAAGCTCGTGAATTGACCATCTACTTCCAATCGGCTAATCCCGACGACGTTGCATCGGTGCGGAGTGCTGCCGAACAAGCGGGGCTGTTAGGGCAAAGCGTGTTTGCCGAATTGGGTGATTTAAAATCGATTCATCTCACGCATAATGTTGCGGATACGGTCGTTGTAGATCGATCGAGTATCGATCAGACGACGGAAGAAGAAATTCTTCGGGTGATGCGACCGCTCGCGAAGTCGCTTGTCGGCGATCGGCAACTTAACAAACCGATCCCCGAAGGATATGAAGACTGGAGTCATCCTTATCATGGCCCTGACAACAATCCTCAGTCCAATGATAAATTTGTCTTCGGCGAATTCGAGACACAGTTCATTGCCGATCCGAAATTTAGCCCGATGCCGGAACAAACGGTAGTCGGCGGTGGACGGATCTTTAAAGCGATGGGACACATTGCTCACAAAGCAAATCAGAATGATATGCTCAACACGTTGCTGTGTATCAATGCTTACAACGGTTCGTTGTTATGGCGACGCCCGTTGTCTGAAGGCTTTATGCTTCACCGAAATACGATGATCGCAACCGACGATGAGCTTTACATGGGAGATCACCAATCATGCAAAGTTATCGACTCTCTGTCAGGAAAAGTCCGACGCGAAATTACGATTCCAGCGGATATTACCGACGGTCCGGTCTGGAAGTGGATGGCCATGCACGATAATGTGCTCTATGCACTGATCGGAAATTTAGAAGTCCAAATCGAAACAGTACGATCGAGTAAGCCTGGGCTTGGTCATTGGCCTTGGGGAATGTGGCAAGGGCACGACTACAATGATCCTCGGACGGCTTTTGGATATGGCCGAACGCTCGTTGCCATCGATCGAAACAGCGGCAAACTACTTTGGCACTACCGAGACGAAGAATTCCTTGACGCCCGAACGCTGTGCATGAAAAATGGTCGGATTTATTGCCTTTGCCCTGAAAAATTCCTCGCCTGTATCGATACCAAAACCGGTAAGCCACTCTGGAAGAATTCCGATAAAGATTTGCTGGATGCGATCGGTCCCAATGAACGAGCTCAGCACTACATCACCGGCTACGCGACAACTTGCTACATGAAGTGCAGCGACGACTACGTCTTTTTCGCCGGACCACAGCGAAAGAAAATGGTCGTCGCCTCGACAAAAGACGGTTCGCTGCAATGGACCAACGATGTCGGAAATCTCCAGCTTGTTCTCCGCGACAATGGTGTTTATGCGGCAGGTCCTCAGAATACGAGCGGGATGCTTCTTGACTACGAAACGGGTTCGACGTTAGCCAGTCTCCCTGCGCGACGTGCTTGTACTCGTGCCACAGGCTGCCTCGACAGTATCTTTTTTCGAGCAACCGGCGGGACGGTTCGTTTAATGACCGAAGACAATCAAGCTCAACATATTGCGCCGATGCGTCCGCCATGCCAAGATGGCGTCATTATCTCGAACGGCCATCTCTACTGGGGACCGTGGATGTGCGGTTGCCAGCTTTCGCTCTACGGCAACATTGGTCTTCGTCCCATCGGCGACAGAATGCCAAGACAACGAAGCGGCTCTGACGTCGAACGCGAGGCATTAGTTGTCTTCCCGAACGCCGCCAAGGTTCAATCGATTGCAGTGCACGAAAACGACTGGACGACGTTTCGAAGCCGCAATGATCGATCGGACGCAACGAAAGCCAAGTTGCCAACCAATGTGAATTTGGCTTGGAGTTCCGATATTGTCAAAAACGACATACCGACTGCTCCCGTCGCAGCCAGCGGTTATGTTTTTGTAGCGGATCGAACGGGCGTTCTTCGTGCGTTGAATGCTGACGGCAAGCAAGTTTGGAAAGCCTATACGGCGGGCGCGATTTACTATCCGCCTGCGATTGCTCACGACCGAGTTTATGTCGGTTCAGCGGATGGAAAAGTCTATGCCTTCGAAGCGGCAACAGGTCGCGAACTTTGGACGTTTCGCGTAGCTCCCGAGGACCGATGGATTCCGATGTATGGCAAGCTCGTTTCGCGATGGCCAGTCGCAGGCGGCGTGGTTGTCGAAGGCGACAAAGTCTATGCGGCGGCCGGCATTACTCACTACGACGGCACGTTTGTCGTCGCCCTCGACGCGCGGACAGGAAAACTTCAGGCGCAAAACGATAGCTCGGGGAAACTTTCCGAAGCTGTTAACAGCGGGGTTAGTATGCAAGGCGAGCTCTCCATAGTCGATGGCGAGCTGCGATTTCCTGGAGGCGGCATTTATGAGGTCGCGCGCTATAAGCTCGATACGTTGGAGTGCCTCAACGAAGTGCGACATCAACTTTCTTCTGAATACCGGACAGCCTTCTATCCTTGGTATCCAACCTACGACAAATTCGTATCGATGGAGCACACCATGCCCGATGGCAACGTACTCTGTCACGACGCGAGTTACGATGGAAGTGTCTTTGGGAATCTGACTTTGGAAACTCCTCGACTCGCTGGCGCGCAGGGACGAGAGAAGAAAGATCTCGCTGGCGAATTTCTTAGGCGTCGAGGAAAAGAACCGCCGCCTACGAACCTCTGGACCGATAAAGATAACCGACGCTTTACAAGCTTCGCAGTTTGCAGTTCAACGTTGCTGACGACCGGATTCAATGAGAATGAACCTGACAAACCGTTTTTGTCTGCCATCCAAATCGCAGACGGAGTCGAACTATGGAAACAAAGTTTACCAGCGTCAGCCGTCAAAGGTGGCGTCGCCGTCGATGCGGCGGGCAATATTTTTGTCACGCTCGAAAATGGACAATTGCTCTGCTTTAGGTAAAGGCAAGCTGGAGGGATCGCCAGCTGGAAGCTTACGCCACTTTGATTGTGCAAGAGTAGCGCAACTCTGTTAACATACGTAGAACCATCCCGCCAAATCCCCTCCGGATCGCCTTCCATGAAAACATCGCATTTTACATTTGCTATTCTTGTGGCCTTAACCATTAGCAATTTCTGCCATGCCGCCGACTCACGTCCGAATATCATTTACCTGATGGTTGACGATATGGGTTGGGGCGATGCAGGTTGCTATGGTCAAAAGCATATCCTGACGCCCAATATCGATCGACTTGCTAGTGAGGGTACGCGATTCACCGACGTCTATTCCGGTGCGTCGGTTTGTGCACCTTCTCGAAGCGTGTTAATGACCGGCCAGCATCTCGGGCATACTCGCGTGCGTGGCAATGCTGGGATGGTCGGCGGGGTGAGCGAGCAGCGTAGGGTTCCGTTGGAAGCTGAAGATATAACTGTCGCTATGCTCCTCAAACAAGCTGGTTACGCTACTGGCATGACGGGAAAATGGGGACTCGGAGAACCTGAAACAACGGGCATACCGAACAAAAAAGGCTTCGATGAATGGTTCGGCTATCTGAATCAGAATCATGCTCACACGTATTACACCGACTATCTTTGGAAGAATACCGAGAAAGTCACGCTAGAAGGGAATCTCAATGGCCAGACGAATCAATACTCACATGATCTTTTCGCCGATTGGACGCTCGAATTTGTAAAGAAGCACAAAGACAAAGAATTCTTTCTCTATTTGCCTTGGACCATGCCGCACGGAAAGTATGTTGTGCCGAGCCTCGAATCGTATGCAGATAAAGATTGGCCCGACGATTACAAAGTTCATGCGGCGATGGTCACGCGGCTCGATCGCGATCTTGGTCGACTGATGGCGTTGCTCAAAGAGCTACATCTCGATGAAAAGACGATCGTCTTTTTTTGTTCGGATAACGGCGGCGTCGAACGACGCGATGGTGTGCTCGATAGCGTCGGGCCATTTCGCGGCAATAAGGGGCAGCAAACCGAAGGCGGTCTCCGCGTCCCAATGATCGTGCGATGGCCTGGAAAAATTGCGGCTGCCAAGGTAGACCATTCCGCTTGGTATTTCGCGGACGTACTACCGACACTCTGCGAGCTCACCGGCGTTAAGGTTACCAGCAAGATCGATGGCGTGAGCGTATTACCGACGCTGCTCGGAAAAGAGCAAAGCGAACTATCGACACGCATGCTCTATTGGGAGCAATATAGCGGCGGCTTCCAGCAGGCCGTTCGTTGGGGAGATTGGAAAGCACATTACATGGCAACGGGCGATAAATTGGAACTTTACGATTTGAGCAAAGACCCCATGGAAGAGCATAACGTTGCCAAACAGCATCCCGATGTCGTTCAAACTATTCGCGAGTTTATGATGAGCTCGCATGTGTCGTCGCCTAACTGGCTGGTGAATGCACCGGCAAAAAAAGCAACCGCCAAATAGCACTCGACACTTTGAAAACCGATGACCCCTGATCCGGTAGAGACTCAACCTATGCGAATTTCGCTCCTTATCCTTGCTTTGCTCACCGGGCTGCTCGCCGTCGATTGTCGAGCGAATGCCGAATCGAAACCGAACGTTTTGTTTGTCGCTGTCGATGATCTGCGCGACACATTGGGTTGCTATGGAAACGTCGCAGTGAAGACCCCGAACATCGATCGATTGGCTTCGCGTGGCGTGGTATTTCAAAAAGCGTTTGTCCAGTACCCGGTCTGTAATCCAAGTCGTTCGTCGTTCTTAACGGGTCTGCGACCCGACCAGACAGGCGTTACCGACAATGGCACACTTCTGCGAGATAAACTTCCAGACGTCGTAACCTTCCCGCAGTTACTCAAAGAGAATGGCTGGCACTCGGCGGCGTTCGGAAAGATTTTTCATCTTGGCGGAGGCCGCAATGCTGCGCTGAAGTCGAAATGGATGGATCTTCCTAAATCATGGCATAGTGCCGAAGCATTTCAGGCGACTGAAGTGGGTCAGAAGAAACTCGAAGGGCGCAATCTCACCGGCGGTAAACTGAACTGGTGTCATTGGGGGATGATGGATGGCGATGATGATGACCAGCCTGATGGCCAGATTGCAAGCCACGTCATTTCACAGATCGAGAAGCTTGGCGATCAGCCGTGGATCATCGGAGCCGGTTTTATGAAGCCGCACGACCCGTTCGTCGCTCCGAAGAAATATTTCGACCTCTATCCGGTTGACTCGCTACAACTTTATCGAGATCCGTCCGATCAAACGCTCGCTCCGCCATTGGCCGTCGGCTTCGGGGCCTTTGGCGAAGCCTTTGGGAAATTCACCGATGCAGAGCGCATCGAATTTCTTCGCGCATACTATGCTTGTACTTCGTACATGGATTCGCAGGTCGGCCGAGTACTCGATGCCCTTGATCGCTTGGATTTATGGGATCGTACGATGGTTATCTTTGTTGGCGATCATGGATATCACTTGGGCGAGCGAGATTGGTGGAATAAAAATACGCTTTTCGATCGCAGTTGCCGCGCGCCGCTGATCATCGCTGCGCCTCAAGTGAAGCCGGGCGTTGCCCATGGACTTGTCGAGTTCGTCGATTTGTATCCGACAATTGCAGAATTTTGCGAGTTAAAACCGCCCAGTAGTCTAGCGGGCCAAAGTCTTCGATTGTTGCTCGACGATCCATCCAAAGAGGGCAAGAAGGCAGCGTTCACAATTGTGACACGCGGCCCACAACTGCGCGGAGATAGCATTCGCACCGAGCGATGGCGATATACCCAATGGAGCGATGGGCAGCGCGAACTCTACGATCATCTATCTGATCCCGAGGAAACCAAGAACTTGTCCGCATCGCCTGAGCATGCCGACACCATCCAAATACTTAAGGCGCTGTCAAAAATAAAATCCGAAATTTGACACTTCTCGCTGATCGCCACCATCGAATGCTTCAATCTCGTACTCGATGAAATGGTATTCGTACACTCCAGAACCAAGACGCGGTTCAATATAATGGAGCTTCACTTTTTATTGACTATCAACGAAAATGGAATGTTAGTATTATTCATCCGACACCGAAAGGGCCTAGCCGTGACGCCGATTGAAGAACGAGTTTCTCGACTCGAACACGCAGTGTTCGGAGCGAAAGCGGAGCCGGCACGCGATGACTGGCAAAGGACAGTTGGCATGTTCCGAGGCGATCCTGTGATGAGAGAAATAATTGATGATGTTTGAAAAGCTCGTGAATGTGAGCGCGACGCAGCGCGTAAGTCGGACGACGATGCTCGATGATTATCTTGGACACCGATCACGTCTCGATTCTGCCAGGTCGATGGCGAGCGTTCCCCAACCAGAAACCGACGTCATCGAAGTCTACGCCCCCTGGACAATGTTTCCTGGCTTCCTTGATTGCTGATCGCTTGATGTAATCCAGCAAATCGTCGGTTAGCTCGATTTCCTGCGGTGATTCTTGTGTCATTCATACGCCCTCACCACGTTCAAGACGTTCGCGAACATCGTCGCTAAGCGTGAAGGTGATGATGGCGTCGTGACCGCCGACAAACTTGCCATCGGACCAATTCGCCACCGCGTGGCGGCATTCGATGCATGACGAACAGTTGATCGTCATCCCGGACATGGATGCCATATTTCGCAGATTCGCGTTCAGCCGCTTCACGCAGTGGTCGCAAAAATCCGGCGTAGCGGCAGCCAAGAACACGACACATTTCCGTGTAGGGAACGTACAGCCCGCATTCTTCGAAATGCTCGGCGGCGGCATCGACATCGGCTCGAGTCCAATTGTCACCATCCGCTACCGATACAGCTTTATTGTGCAGCATCATTTCGAGCGTAGCTGGCCGACAATCGTAGCCACTCGTTCGTAGGTGGTTCGCAGCATCATGCAGCGTCATCGGAAACGATTCGTCTCGGATTTTCTCAGCGGCTCGGTGATAAGCCCAACCCGCCGAGAGGGCATTCCAGCGATACTTTGGAAAGGTATTTCTTTATTGATGGCGTTTTACACAAGAGAATTGCCATTCATGTAGAAGTTCGCTGCGATCGCGGCTAAATTGGAGTCACGTTGGCAAGCTCTAACGACCGAATCGTGATTAAAGAAATCGCGGAAGGAAGTCCGGCAAAGAACTCCGGAATGCTCCGAATTGGAGACGAGGTATGTGCCATGATCGACATCGACGCAGAACGCATGCCACTAAAGACGTTTTCGCCGGACAAAGCGGAACAGTTCATACGGGGTCTCGTTGGCCAATCGGTCAAACTCATGATAAGATCACCGAACGATAAAGAAGAAGGCTCTTCCGCAGAAACTGTGGGTGGTTTTCGTGATCCGCAATCGATTTTAGCAGTGAAATACAAGGAAAACACTGGACTGAGTGATTGCAAAAACCAAGGTTCGCTTTCTGATCGGAAATGCTTACCCAAAAAATTGCTATGGTTTGGATGGTGCAATGAGTTTGGCGGATGGATTTACAAGGGATGGCTCCG
>Ga0163150_10002457_pt1 | contig 28335 bp, 30 predicted proteins | sample OliLakLV19P2IB_FD_148628 | JGI IMG/M metagenome (GOLD analysis project Ga0163150, IMG submission 148628) | Freshwater microbial mat bacterial communities from Lake Vanda, McMurdo Dry Valleys, Antarctica - Oligotrophic Lake LV.19.P2.IB | ecosystem: Environmental > Aquatic > Freshwater > Lake >...
ATTGCTGCCATCAGCTGCCTGATCACTTCACGCTCAGGCTCACCAGCGCTGCCACGCGCCGAAATTGTCGCCATCGGAGATTGTCGGCAGGCGGTACTTCAGCGCGAGATCCGCAATCTGCGGCCCGGACGCCAGCGTGTTGACGAAGATCGGCTGGACGATCAGGGCCTGTGCCTTTTTATCTTGATGCTGAAAGAGGCCCAAGCGCAGTCCGGCGCGGTAAGGGGCCGCCAACTTCGGGTCCGCCGCAAAGCGGGCGCCGGATGCGTCAACCTAGGGAAGCCCGAGTTCCTCGCACAACCGGATATAAGGCACCACCGTCACCTTGCCGGTCGAATAGTGCCGTTCCCCGAGATGGGTCTCCCTCCTTCGGCAACCTGCGCAGCACCATCCCGATCGGCTCGGAAGGCTGTACCAGGCACTGGTCGTCGAAGATCATGACGATCTGACGATAGCGATAAAGGACGGCGTCTGCGTCCCCGGCGGCGGGGCCGATAGGGGCGCCGGCGGCGAGACAGGAACCGCCATCATTGCCACGCATTCGGAAAGTGTGTCGATCCCGCGTTTGACCGCCGGGCGTTCCCACACGCGCAGGTACCAGTCTTGCACGGCGGGGTACTCGCGCCAATCGACGCCTTGGCGCGCCGATTGCATGATCCACGGGAACGCCGCCATATCGGCGACCGAGTATTCGTCGCCTCCCATCCAGCAGTTGCGGTTCAATTGCCCTTCCATCACGCTATAGAGACGGTGCACTTCCCCTGTGCTGCGATCGATGGCATAGGGCACCGCCACCGGAGCGTAATAGCGGTAGTGATGGGCGGCGCCAAGCACCGGCCCGGCGCCGACGTGAAGCATCAGCCAGCGCAAGGCCTCGTAACGAAGGTGTGGATCCGATGGAAGGAAGCGGCCAGATCGCTCGGCCAGGTAGAGCAAAATGGCCCCGGATTCGAACAACGTGATCGGCTTTCCGGCAGGGCCGTCAGGGTCGACAATCGCAGGTATTTTACCGACAGGGTTGAGCGCGGTGAATGCGGGGGCACGCTGTTCGCCGGTCTCAAGGTTCACGGCGTGCGCATCGTAGGGCCAACCCAGTTCTTCCAGCATGATATGCACGCGGCGGCCGTTGGTGGTGGGCCACGAATAGAGCGCGATGGGCGTACGCGCCGGAGATATTCGATTCATCCTCCGAGGACTCCGGTTGAATCGCTACGCCGAAGCAGCAAGGTTCGCGCGCGCATCACGTATGCGCTGGACGAATTCCCTCGTGCGCTTTGCCAGGCCCCTTGAATCCCCGGGCGCAATTCCTGCCATCAGCGGCCGCCCTACCGACAGCGCTGCCGCGCCAGCGTCGATCCAGTCCGCGACATTTTCCAGAGTAACGCCGCCGGACGGGGCGAGCAGCGCGTGCGGCAGCGGGCCGCGCACCGCGCGCAGGAACTGCGGGCCGAGGACGTCGCCGGGAAACACCTTGATCAGGTCGGCGCCCGACTCGAGCGCGTGGACGATTTCGGTCACCGACATCGTTCCGGGCATCGCGGGCACGCGGTAGCGATGGCAGAGCTTGACAATGGTGGGATCGAAGTGGGGGCTGACGATGTACTGGGCGCCGGCAAGGAGCGCCGCGCGCGCGGTCTCCTGGTCGAGCACCGTGCCGGCGCCGATGAGGATCTCGCCACCGGAGAAGCGATTCGCGAGCGCTTCGATCACCTTTAGCGCACCGGGCACCGTGAACGTAATTTCGATTGCCACGGCGCCGCCTTCGCGACAAGCCTCGGCGATGCGCGCGGCTTCGTCGGCATTCTCGGCGCGTACGACCGCGACGAGGCCGGACTCGATGATGCGTGCGACGATGGCTTGTCTGTCCATGTAACTCCTTCCTCGGTTTATCCGCTTGCGCGGGCAATGAGTTCGAACGCCAGATCGTGTATCAATGGCCGTGGACTGCTGCCGGCGAACCGGGCAAGCAGGATCTCGCCGGCCACCCGGCCGATCTCTTCCCTTGGCGGGCGGATGGTCGTCAGCGCCGGATTTGTTTGCGCGGCAAACTCCAAGTCGCCGAATCCGCTGACGGCGATCACACCCGGCACCCGCCAGCCGCGCCGCGAACACTCGAAAAGGACGCCCAAGGCAAGCGTATCGTTTGAGCAGCACACGGCATCCACTTCGGGCCAGCGCCGCCGCACCTCGACGATCGCCGCCGCGCCGGCCTCCGTGCTCGCGCGCCCGGGCAATTCAAGCACCATCTCCTCATGTGCGCCGCGTGCGGAGACCGCGGCGGCATAGCCCTTGCGCCGCGCTCCTGCGCGGCGGTCGCGATCCAGCATGGCGCCGATGAACGCGACGCGCTTGCGCCCGCCGGATATGTAGTGATGGTCCGCCATCGTCCTGCCGGCCTTGTGGTGCGAGAAACCGACCAACATGTCCAGAGGCGATTCGCCCATCTCCCATACTTCAACCACTGGCACGTCGGCGCCGATGAGCAGACGCGCGGTCGCGCGTGTATGCCTCAAGCCGGTGACGACCATCGCGGCAGGAGACCATGCAAGAAAGGCGCGGGCTATCGCCTCTTCGCGATCCTCGTCGTACTGGCTGTTGCCCAGCAAGAGCTGATAACCCTGCGGCGCAACCACCGCTTCGAGCGCCTCGACAGTGCCTGCAAAGAAGGAATTGACCATCGAGGGCACGATTACGCCGATCACCCGGCTCCTCGCGGAGGCCAGCGCGCCTGCCATCCGGTTTGGAACGTAGCCCAGCCTGTCGATTGCATCGTGCACCCGCCGAGACAGCGGTGCCGAGACCGCGCCTGGCCGCCGCAGAAATAGCGAAACCGTGCTCGTCGATACGCCCGCGGCGGTGGCGACCTCGCTCATGGTCGCGCGACGAGCCCCGCGCCGCCGGCGCCGGCGGAGGTTTTCTCTTGTCATTTCTTGATCGTAGCGCTTCGAACCGAAGCTGGTCAATGCTCCCAACATCTCCCCTAAAAAGCATTGACCATCGCATTTCGCAGCGCTATTATTTTGCGGACGGTGCTGCCACATGTGGCCAACGCCGCAAACATCAAGGGGGAATGGGCATGGTGCGCATCGCTGATCTTCGCAGCCAGCGCTGGTTCGCGGCGGACGACATGCGCGGCTTCGCGCACCGGCAGCGCCTGCAGCAAATGGGATTGCGAAGGAGCGATTTCATGGGCAAGCCGGTGATCGGCATCATTAACACCTGGAGCGATATTTCGCCCTGCCACGCGCATCTGCGGGAGCGCGCCGAGTCCGTGAAACGCGGGATCCTGCAGGCCGGCGGCCACCCCATCGAGATGCCGGCCCTCTCGCTTGGCGAGGTGATGGTCAAGCCGACGACGATGCTCTACCGCAATCTTCTGGCAATGGAGTGCGAAGAGCTTCTGCGTTCGCACCCGGTGGACGGCGCGGTGCTGATGGGCGGCTGCGACAAGACCACGCCGGCGCTTCTGATGGGGGCGATCAGCATGGATCTACCCGCCATCTTCTGCCCCGCCGGTCCAATGCTCAACGGCCGGTGGCGCGGGCAGATCACCGGCGCGGGGACCCACACCAAGAAATATTGGGAAGAACTGCGCGCCGGAAGCATCACCCCGGCCGATTGGGTCGATCTGGAGTCGCGCATGACCCGCTCTCACGGCACCTGCAACACGATGGGGACGGCCTCGACGATGACCAGTATCGTCGAAGCAATGGGTTTCACCTTGCCCGGCGCATCGAGCATCCCGGCCGCAGACTCCGCGCACATGCGCATGGCGCTCGAATGCGGCGAACGGGCGGTCGCCATGGTGCTGGAGGAGATGAGGCCATCGCGATTCCTCGGACCTGCGGCTTTCCATAACGGCCTGGTCGCGTACATGGCGCTCGGCGGATCCACCAACGCGGCGGTGCATCTGCTGGCGCTCGCGGGCCGCGCGGGGGTGCCGTTGACGCTCGCCGATATGGATGCTCAGGCGCGCCGCACCCCGGTGCTGGCGAACCTGTTTCCGTCCGGTCAGCATTTGATGGAAGACTTCTTCTTTGCCGGCGGACTGCCGGCACTGCTGCGCAAATTGTCCGGCCAGCTTGAGCTGCAGTCCATGACGGTCAACGGCAAGACCCTCGGCGAGAATGTTGCCGGCGCCAATTGCCACAACCATGAAATCATTCGCAACGTCGACAACCCGGTTACCAACGGTTCGGCGCTCGCGGTGCTCGCCGGCAACCTTGCCCCGGACGGCGCCGTCATCAAACCCTCCGCCGCGAGCGCGCGGTATATGAAGCACGTGGGCCCGGCGCTGGTGTTCGACAATCACGCTGAACTCTCGGCGCGCATCGACGATCCAGATCTTGATGTCGATGAGAACACGGTCCTGGTGCTGCGCAACGCCGGCCCCATCGGCGCTCCCGGAATGCCCGAGTGGGGCAACTTGCCGATACCGAAGAAGCTGCTCGCCCGAGGCATCCGCGACATGGTCCGCATATCCGATGCGCGCATGAGCGGAACACACTACGGTACGTGCGTGCTGCATGTGGCGCCGGAAGCGGCCGTCGGCGGCCCGCTGGCCCTGCTCGAAAGCGGCGACATCGTCGAGCTCGACGTGGAGCAGCGCAGGCTGCACATGCGCGTCCCCGATAATGTCCTTGCGGCGCGCAAGGCCGCATGGCGGCCGATGCCCAAGCGTTTTCAGCGCAGTTACGCCCTGCTGTTCCAGGAGCATGTCACGCAGGCGGACAAGGGTTGCGATTTCGATTTCCTGGAAGGCCGGGGCGGAGTCCCCGAGCCGGCCATTTTTTGAAGCACCCATGACGACCACCCCGTACCCAGCATGAACGACCGTTATGGATTGCCGCTTTCCACAGGCTCCGCGCAAGCAGCGCAGGCCTACCAGCGCGCGGCCGATCGCTTGCTGGCCGCCGGTGCCGATCTGGTCGGGGGTTTCGACGCCGCCCTGGCAATCGACCCGGGATTCGCCCTCGCGCAAATCGGCCGGGCGCGCTGCCTGGCGACCTACGGCCGAGCGAGCGAAGCAAGAACCTCGGCAAACCACGCGCGCGAACTCGTCCAGGGCGCGACAAGGCGGGAGCGAGGGCACGTCGAGGCGCTCGCCTTGAGCGTTGAAGGCCGCGGTGCGGAAGCGCTGGCCGCGATCCGGGAGCATCTCGTTGAGTTTCCGCGCGATGCTCTCGTGCTGCATCCCGCTACCGGGATCTTCGGCCTGATGGGATTCTCCGGGCGGCTGGAGCGGGAGGCCGAATTGCTGGCGATGCTCGATGCGCTGGCGCCGCACTATGGTGAGGACTGGTGGTTCGCGTCGATCCACGCTTTCGCCGAATGCGAAGGCGGCCGCCTGTCCGATGCCGAGCGGCGCGTCGAACGCGCGCTTGTAGCAGCGCCGCACAACGCAAACGCAGCTCATGTACGGGCGCATGTTTACTACGAGTTGCGGCAGGCGCCCGAAGCAGTGACGTTTCTCCGTGCCTGGCTGCGTGAGTATTCGCCGGTGGCCTTGCTGCGCGGACACCTTTCCTGGCACCTGGCGCTGCTGGAGCTAAGCCTGGGCGACGCTGATGCCGCCTGGACACTCTACGAGCGAGAAATCGGCGCGCCCTTGCACGGTGCAGGTCCGCCAACCCCGCCTTTGAATATCCTGACCGATGCCGCGTCCTGGCTCTGGCGCGCGCAGCTGTGCGGGGAAACAGAGCGTGCCGGCGAGTGGCGCGCGCTTGCGGCTCTTGCGGCGGAGCGCTTTCCCAAAGCAGGCGTCGCGTTCGGCGACGTGCACGCCGCGTTGACATTTACGCGGACGCAGGACCACGCCGCCCTGGGTCGCCTGCGCCAGGAACTCGCGCAGCTCGCTCTCGAGCGACCTGCGTGCGGCACCGCGGAGCGCTTTGCCGCAGCGTTCGCGGCCTACGCAGAGCACGATTGGAGCCGCGCTGCGGACCTCTTTGCCGAGGAACACAAGGCCTGCGTGCGCATTGGCGGGAGCCAAGCGCAGCGCGAACTGATCGACCGCAGCCTGCTCAGCGCATTGCGCAAGGCGGGCCGGGACGAACAAGCAAGCGCATTGCTCGCTCAGCGGCCACATATCGCGGACGGCGTCTGATACCCGGATCGCCTGAAATCCACGCCCACGCTTTTAGAGGAGACCAACAATGCGTTCGTTCAGACTACTCGCGATGTGCTCGATGGCGTTCTTGACCATTACCACGGCAAGTGCGCAGCAAACCTATCCGACAAAATCTGTCACGCTGGTCGTCCAGTTCCCGCCGGGGGGCGGAACGGACAATATTGCGAGGCTGCTGGTCCCGGGCTTATCCGCGGCACTGGGACAACCCGTGATCGTCGAGAACCGGCCTGGCGCAGGAGGCAATATCGGCACCGAGGCGGTCGCGCGCGCCGCGCCGGATGGCCACACGCTCCTGATGGGCAATGTCAGCCCGCTCGTCATCAACCCGCACACCTACGCGAAAATGACGGTGGATCCGATGAAGGATCTGGTTGCGGTAGGCATGGCGACCCAGGGCCCGCTGGTGTTCGTAGTGAACCCGGAGGTGCCCGCGAAAACGCTCGCGGAGTTCATCGCCTATGCCAGGAAGCATCCCGGCAAGCTCAATTACGCCTCAAGCGGCACCGGCGGCATCACGCACATCGCGACCGAACTGCTCGCCATGAAAACAGGCATTGATCTCGTGCACGTGCCGTACAAGGGAAGCGCGCAGGCATTGCAGGATCTGGTCGCAGGCCAGGTCCAGGCAATGAGCGATGGCCTGGGCGTAGTGCTGCCGATGATTCGCGCCGGCAGAATCCGCCCGCTGCTGATTACCAGCACGCAGCGCTCCGAGGTGGCGCCAGATATTCCTGTCGGTCTCGAAGCAGGCGTGCAGGGCTATGCGTTCTACGGTTGGCTGGGCGTATTCGCGCCGGCTGCGACGCCGCCTGAAGTGCTGCGAAAGATAAAGTCGGCACTCGACACGACGCTCGCGGAGCCCAAGGTGCGTGAGCGTATCCTGGCCAACGGCAGCGAAATCGGCGGCAAGCAGTCGAGCGCCGAGTTCACGCGCCAGGTCGCAGAAGACTACGAGCGCTGGGGAGAAGTGGTGAGGCGCGCCGGGATCAAGGCCGACTGATGGGCAGGAAGATGCGAGTGATAGCGAGAACGCTTGTCGCATGGATTGCCTGCATGGTGGCATTCGCAGCCGCGGCGCAGGCCCCGTATCCGGCCAGGCCGGTCACCTACGTCGTTCCGTATCCGCCGGGCGGCGCGGCAGACGTGTTCGCGCGCCAGCTCGCGCAAAAACTGGCGGAGCGGATGGGCCGCCCGGTGATCGTCGAGAACCGACCGGGCGCAAACGGCAACATCGGCTCGGATTATGTCGCCAAGGGCCCGGCGGACGGCTACACCTTTCTGCTTGGATCGGCGAGCACCATCACGATCAATCCGCACCTGTATGGCAAGCAGATGCCCTATGACCCGCTCAAGGATCTGCAACCGGTCACGGGCACGCACGAGATGGCAAACGTGCTGGTCGTCAATACGGCCACGCCGTATCGCAGCGTGTCAGATCTGATTGCCGCGGCGAAGGAGAAGCCGGGCGCGCTTGCGTATGCGTCGGCGGGAAACGGCAACACCATGCACCTCGCAGGCGAACAGTTCAAGATGCAGGCGGGCATCGACCTGCTGCACATCCCCTACAAGGGCGGGCCTCCGGCGCTGAACGATGTGCTGGGCGGCCAGGTGCCGATGATGTTCAATAATCTTCCGGCGATCGTGGTGTTGGTGAAATCAGGCAAGCTGCGCGCGCTGGCGGTCGGCAGCAAGACGCGCTCGGTGCTTCTGCCCGAGGTGCCGACCATGGACGAGGCGGGCGTCAAGGGCTATGTGTCGACGGTCTGGAACGGCGTCTTCGTGCGCAGCGGCACGCCACGGCCGATCGTCGAGCGCCTGAACCGCGAGATCGTCGCCGTGCTGGGGACGCCCGACATGAAGCGCTCGCTGGAAGACCAGGGGTTCCATACCATTCCCATGAGCCCCGAGCAGTTCGCCGAACTGATCCGCGCCGAGTACCCGCGCTGGGGCGAGGTGGTGCGCAGGGCCGGCGCAAAAATAGACTGACACCGCCGATTGAATCGCTCTTTGTGCGCAGGCCGACCCAACCCGTTCAAGGCGGCACCATGGCGACCACTTTCACCAGCGTAGAACTGTTCACCGACGCCGCAGGACGTGCAAGGTTCCGCGAGCATGTGATCCCCCTTGGAGAAGGATCTGCGCTTGCGCAACTCTCACCGGTAACAAGCGCGACGGGAATTCAATTCCGGCACAGCCCCGTCGGCTTTCGATTCCCATTTCATTGCTCCCCCAAACCGCAATGGGTATTCATTCTCTCCGGCGCCATGGAGATCGGATTGCAGGACGGAAGCACTCGTCTGTTCGAGCCGGGCGATCATTTTCTATCGGCGGACACCCTGCCTGAGGGCGTTACCTTCGATCCGGGCGTCCATGGCCACTGGAGCCGTCAGGTAGGCGAGCATCCGCTGGTTACCCTGTTCGTCAAAACCTGACACACCAGTTGCCGGATCAGGCGGGAAGAACTGCGCAAGCCCAACTGGTGCTACCTCGGCGATCCGCGCACAGAGAAAGTCGGCCCGGTCAGTATTTTTATCAACGACAAACAGGAGCACAGGCAATGAAAACCCTAGTGAAACGATGTCATGTAGTTCTGGCTATTTTGGCTGGCATGTTTGCGGCTTCATCAGCCTTGGCACAGTACCCGGATCGTCCGATTGAACTGATCGTACCTTGGGCTGCGGGCGGTGGTACAGATGCCATGGCACGGGCCTTTGCAGACGCGGCCAAAAAGTACAGCACGCAGCCTCTGGTCATTATCAACAAACCGGGTGCCACAGGTTCGATTGGGTTTTCTGACGTTGCCCGTTCCACGCCCGATGGCTACAAAGTCGGCGTATTGACCGCAGAGCTGCTCATCATTCCGCACATGGGCATTGGCAAGGTTAGCCAGGACGACTTCATTCCGATTGCCCGCTTTAACTCTCTCGCCTCGGCGATCACCGTGAGGGCTGACGCACCGTGGAACACCCTTGAGGAGTTCCTGGCGTACGCCAAACGCTCACCAGGTAACGTCAAGGTAGGCAACTCGGGCGTCGGCTCTATCTGGCACCTGGCTGCCGCTGCCTTGCAAGACAAGGCGGGCGTGCAGTTCAACCACATTCCGTTTCAGGGCGGCAACCCGGCGGTATTGGCGCTACTGGGTGGGCACATTGATGCGGCTACCGTCAGCACCGCCGAAGTTTTAACCTATGTGGCAAGCGGCAAGCTCAAGGCGCTCGCAGTGATGTCTGACAAGCGAGTCAAAGGCTTTGAGACCGTCCCCACGCTAAAAGAGCGCAACATTGATTTGTCGGTGGGTTCATGGGCGGGTTTAGGCGTGCCTAAAAACACACCGGCCCCAGCGGTGAACTACCTCAAGATGGTGGCTGCAAAAACCATTGCCGATCCAGCTCTGCTTGAGACCATGGACAAAATGCTGCTCAACCCCGCCTATGCGGACGATGTGGCCTTCAAAAGCCAGATGATGCGCGACAGCGACTATTTCAGGGTATTGGTCGATAGCCTGAAGCTGAAAAACTGATATAAAAATGTTCCATGATCGCCGGCTGCAGACCTTCGGTGATCTGGCCAACTTCAACCCGCACGTGCACGCCGTCGACGGACTGTTCCTGACCGGTGGCACGTTTGTCGCCCTGCCGCCGGTACACGAGGCGCTGCTTATCGAGGGCTTTCGGCGCGCGGTGCTCGCGTTCCTCGTGAGCGATCCATTTGGTGACCGACCCTGCGGCCGGCACAGCGGGCGCTAAAGGAAAAGTGTCATCTTTGGCGCTCCAAGCAGTGGTGAACTTGCCGTCGATTGCTCATGGAAGTACTGGGCACCACTTATCGCACTGTTCACGGGTGGGCGGGTTCAGGAGATTGCCGACCTAACCGTGCTCGACGTCGTTGAAGAGAATGGTATTCCGTGGCGTTGATCGGCGCCGGCGGCGCGGCATCGAGCAGGCGCCCGAGCAGATTCATGTGCTGCTTGGATGGCGCACCGGATTCCAGTGCCAGCTCCACCGCCGTCAGTACCGGCGCGCGTCAAGGTAGTTGTCGGTGTGCCAAGAAGGAAAGCGACAGTATGTCGCTGTACATGCTGTATCCGTGATGAGGGCAGGCCCCTCGGTTTCGCCGATCAGGCGGTGATACCAAACCACCCGGAGCTGCTTCCGTTAAGAGCGGTTGTGGTGAGCGTCTAGGGAAAAGGCGGGATGAATCCCGTCAGGTATGCAAGAAGGAGGCGAACGTAAGTGAACCATCGAAGAAGTGTCGATAATTGCAATGATGTCAAAACCGAGGATTCGACAACGCCTCGGGATCAGTCAAACGGCAACCTGAATGTAGGTTTGACGGCATCCGGCATTGAGGTGGCGCGACCTTCCAGCAGGCGTGGATACGGAACTTGGGAACCTGTCGTCTCGATGCTAAGGGAGAAACTCAAGCGGAGAACCCGTGAGAGTAAGAGTACCGATGCGAGGCACAGGGGCGGAGTCATGCGTAGTAGCGTTGAAAGGGTTGTAATGACCTCTGGAGCGAAGGCATGACCTTGTCTGGCGGAGATCACAGAACAACCGCGATGCGGGATGATTCCGGGGTTGACGCCAAGTCGTTCGAAATACCCAAGCGATTGATCTGGGAAGCCTGGAAGCGCGTGGCCGCCAATCAGGGTGGGCCGGGCGTGGACAGGGAGAGTATTGAGATCTTCCGAAATCGTTTGGCGAGAAATCTTTACGCTCTGTGGAATCGAATGAGTTCGGGGAGTTACTTTCCTCAACCGGTCAAGGAGGTGCTGATTCCGAAGGGGGGCGGGCAGTTTCGTCCACTCGGGATACCGACCGTCACTGACCGAGTGGCCCAGATGGCGGTCAAGTTAATGGTTGAGCCGAGAATCGATGCGATATTTCATGCATCGTCGTTCGGTTATCGACCTAACAAATCGGCACATCAGGCTGTGACGCAAGTGAGAAAGAACTGCTGGCGTTACGCTTGGGTAGTCGATATTGATTTGAAATCCTTCTTTGACACCATCGACCACGGGCTCCTCACACGGGCGGTAGAAAAGCACGTTGCGGAGCCATGGGCGCAACTCTACATTAGACGCTGGCTAGAGAGTCCGGTGCGAAAGCAAACCGGGGAAATAGTTGCGCGGGATCGAGGCACTCCGCAAGGTGGCGTTATCAGTCCGCTGTTGGCTAATCTCTTTCTTCACTACGCGTTTGATCGATGGGTCCAGACTGAGCATCCTGAGGTGCCGTTTGAACGGTATGCCGACGATGTGGTCTGTCATTGCAGAACGAAGCAGGAGGCGGAAAAGTTTTTATCCGCACTGAGGGAACGTCTCACCGTTTGTGGTCTTTTGCTGCATCCGGAGAAAACTCGCTTGGTTTACTGTAAAGATGGACGACGTCAAGAGGCACATCTTCACTCAAAGTTCGACTTTCTGGGGTTCAGCTTCCACGCTCGGACGATGCAAGACCGAGAGGGAACATTGTTCACTGGTTTCGGGCCTGCGGTGAGTCAAAAGGCGCTAAAGCGCATGTCTCAGACCATCCAAAGCATGGGTCTCAATCGAAGTACCTCATTGACACTGCGCGACTTGGCGCGGCGCTTAAACCCAATTGTTCGGGGATGGGTGAATTACTACGGGGCCTTCTATCCCGAGCCGCTGAAACGGTTCTTGATCAGAATAGACTTACGGCTTGGTGGGTGGGCGCGAAATAAGTACAAGCGATTGAGAGGACATAAACGACAATCTTGGGCGTGGCTCAAACGCTGTCGGGAAAATCTTCCTCAGTTGTTCGCGCACTGGGATTTCTGTTTCGAAGAACGGCGGACAAGAAGAGCCGTATGAATCGAGAGATTCACGTACGGATCTGTGAGAGCCTGAGGGGGCAGTTCCCTCGGGCCACTCGACCCACATTTATGCAGCCAGCGGCTGCCCAAGCTCTGCCTTCGAGTGGGCCGCCACGCCCGAGTCGCGTTCGGAGTTGAGGGTGACTGGACCGATGGGCGTCCAGTCGCGCGTGGCGCCTGACCACCGCACGGGGTTGCGCTCGAGGAACGAGGTACCGACGCGGCTACCAAGAAATCGTAGCCGGAGGCCCGGACGGAAGGGCAGCTTCGGCAAAGCTGCGTGCAAGCGTTCATCAGCGTATTGCGCTCAGGGCATGTTAGCGGGCCACGCAACGAGCATTCCGCATGGTCTTGTGGCGCCCTTGCATATCGGCAAGGAACTCTTGGCAAGCAGATAGGGAAGAATAAGAGGCCCCGGGGATCCGGCCGAACAAAGCCTCTCCTTCATGGCTCGCGACCTGACCACCGCAATCCTTCGCACCGAAGCCGACCTCGCGCGGCTGTCGGCGTCCGACCGGACCCGCTACCGCCTCGTCGCGGCGGATGCCGCTAAAGCCCTCCATAAGCAGCGCCTCGGGCACCGGCGGCATGGGGACAAACGTGCCATCGGGCAGGAACACCCCGTCGGCGGCGCACATGCGCGTGCATCGCCTTCAGGCGGTGACCCTGCATCCACAGCCAGGCCGCGATCAGGATCGCCGTCACGCCGACGGCAACGAACAGGAGGCTTTCCAGTTTTTCCGCGGAAATGTAGGCGTGGATGCGTTCGATCATTTCGGGCTCCTTGCGTCAAGGGCATTGTCAGGCAAGCGGTATCGGGGCCAAACTACCTTCGTACGCGAACCTGAAGCGGCGCCAATGAGTCCAGGCAGGCGGCCGCAACCGCAGTTGCAGGATCGCCTCCTAACTTTCTGCGGGGTCCACGATGTCACGAAAAATGTATCCGATACTTGGGGCAGTGGTCTGCGCCCTGCTCATGCACGGCGCAATCGCCCAACCGTATCCCACGAAGCCGATCCGCTTCATCATGGCCTACCCGCCGGGCGGCAGTTCGGACATCCTCGCGCGGCCGATCGCGAACGAAATGTCGAAGAGCCTCGGCCAATCGGTGCTGATCGACTACAAGCCGGGGGCCGGCTCGAGCATAGGCGCCGACGCGGTGGCCAAATCCGCCCCGGACGGTTACACCATCGTGATGCTGTTGACCGCGCACGCGGTGAATGCTTCGCTGATCCCCAACCTGCCGTACGACACGATCAAGGACTTCGCTTCGATCACGCTCGCCGCGACGCTGCCGCTGGTCCTGGTGGTGAACGCCCAGGCGCCGATGCAGAACCTGCGGGATCTCATCAACACGGCAAAAGCGAGTCCGGGCAAGCTCAACTACGCCTCGCCCGGCCCGAGCATTTTCCTGTTCGTCGAATACTTCAAGGGGGCGCTCGGCATCGACCTTACGCATGTCCCCTACAAAGGCAGCGGGCCGGCGGTCGCCGCGCTGCTCGGCCGGGAGGTGGACCTGATGTTCGACAGCGTGTCTTCGTCGCTTGCGCAGATCCAGGCCGGCAAGTTTCGCGCGCTGGCCGTGTCCACGGCGAAGCGTTCCCACGTGGTGCCGCAGGTGCCGACGGTCCAGGAAGCCGGGTACCCCGGGTTCGACAATGCGCTTTGGTATGGAGTATTCGCCGCCGCGGGCACGCCGAGCGCGATCGTGCAGAAACTGAACGCCGAGATCATCAAGGCGATGGCACAGCCGAAATCGAAGGAGGCGATCGAAGGCTTCGGTTACCAGATCGTCGGCTCGACGCCCGAACAGATGGATGCGCTGTTGAAGACCGAGGTCGTGCGCTGGGCCAAGGTGGTGAAGGATTCCGGCGCGAAGGGCAATTGAGGAGGTGACGTGTGATGAGGCGACCCGCGCCGTCCGCCGTTTCCGATCCGATCGCCGCAGCCGCTGGCATTCGGAGATAATGCCGGCGTCATTCTTGGAGGCTTCCTAACATCGTGAACCGTTCGCATGCACTGAGCCTGTTGACGCAGCACAAACCCGAACTTGCCCGGCGGTTCGGCGTGACGGCTCTCGCCTTGTTCGGTTCCACGGCGCGAGGTGATGCGAGCGAGGCGGGCGACATCGACATCCTTGTTTCGTTCGACGCGCCGGCCACGTCAGAGCGCTACTTCGGCACGCAGTTTTATCTGGAAGACCTGTTCGGGTGCGCGATCGATCTGGTGACACAGAAGGCGCTGCGCCCGGAGTTGCGAGCGTTTGTGGAGCGGGATTCGGTGCATGTCTGAAGACAGCTCGGGCCGACCGCCACGCGAATGGCGGTTTTATCTCGAGGACATGACCGGCTTCGCCAAAAAGGTGCTGGCCTATACCGATGGCTTCGATCGCCAATCGCAGTTATTCACGCTGAATCGGGACTTTGCCGCGTATCGGCGCAACGGCCGGGAGCGCATCCCGCTGATCGCGCCTTGGTAATTTGCGGCGCCGCCAGCGACTTCGTCACTAGGCAGGTGGTGGTCGCGGACGTTGGCTCGGTCATACATTGAACTGAATCAGGAAATGCTGCCAAATTATTTCCGAACCCCGCGCTGCTATTGGCTCTCCAGCCAAATTGCTGCCATTTGCCCAAAGGGCTTGAAAGCAGAGTTTACTTTCCGGTGTGCTTTTCGATGAGCGCGCGAACTTCGGCGAAGACCTGTTCGCTTGGGATTGCCTGGGAGCGGCCAGAATCGACGTCAGCGATCCGGCGTGCAATCTCGGCCTCCCATTCGGGATGCAGCGGCAAGGCAGGCTCGATGCTGGCGATCAAGAGCTCGACCAGATCGGCTCGCTCCTCGGCGGTGAGTTGAAGGGCTTCGGCTGTGACCGTTTCCAGTGACTTGGGCATGGGAGGTTCCGAACACTGAGGGGCTTAAAGTCTAATCCCGCAGTCCCGCTCGTGGTGCGTTGTGGCTCCCACTCTCACCCCGGATAGCTACAATCACGCCCTCCGCGCCGGCCGCGAAATAGTCGTCGTAGCGCCCTCCAGTTTCGTTTCATTGGCCCTCCGGAGGCAACGGCACGAAATCCGAGCGCCACAGGCGCATGGCGCGTTGAGCGAATCTGGCTTGACGCGCATCGATGTGGGCCAATGTCCACTCATCCGGTGCCTCCTGGGCCAGTTGGGATGTCAATGTGTAAGCGCTCCGCTCGTACGCGGGTAACTTTTCCGCGTATTCCGCATTCCCGATCCGGCGATTTGCGGCCGTTTCCAACAGCGCAAGATTGCCAAGTCTGTATATCGCCCCATCCCAATACTCGCGCGGTATCGCGGCTTCCCAGGTAGCCGCAGGGTTCTCGGGCAGAACATGCTCAATGCTGCCGGGGTCGGAGTCTGGATCACAAGCGCGCCCCGAGGCATCCTGCTCCAAGCGTGCGAGGATATATTTCGCGAGCCGTTTTCGTTGCCCGCTCGTACCAACAGACAAGCGCGCGAAATCTTGCCGGGACCTTTCGTCGTCGACGTAAATGCTTCTGAGCATGGCGAATACCTCGCCTGGTGTCCGGATTCGACCACGCAGCAAGGCACTGGCCGACTCGTGATAGACCGGTTCGAGCGCATTCGTGTTAAGCCCGCTCACCACGCTGTAGCGGAAGGAGATAACGCTCACTAACTTGAGGACGCGCGCGAAATCCTCGCGGTCCAGGCGCTCCCAGGCTGCGAACAACAATGGGGTCATCTGGCGCACCCGGAACAAATTGAGTTCGCGAACGTACGGGCGACAGGCTGGATTTTCCGCCCAATAGCCATGATTGGGGTCCAGGAGTGCGGCAAACAACTCCGCACGACGCTCCAAAGCGTCCATGAGCGCGAAGACCTCAGGGGGTGTTCCGACACGCTCGCGCACCAGTTTAAACAACCGCTCGCTGCGAATCTTCGGCTGTTCGCACAGAAGGTGATAACGCAGGAATTCAGGAAAGCGCTCCTGCTGGACCGTAGCAATCAACGCTTGCCAACGGCGCTTCAGAGCGTCGAGGTCGGCGGGTACTCTCAACCGGGAAAAAAGATAGTTCTTTAACAGATCCGTGGACGACAGTTCCAACCCGCGTGCATTGAGCGTTTCAAAAACGGTGTAGGCGTTCAGCTCGTCGTCCACTGTAATGAGGATGAAGATAAGCTGTCGGCCGGCCGTTTCGGATAGCAGGGCGGCAAGCTTTTCACCTATCGATACCAGGGTAGCGTCCTCTTCAATCCGCTTCGCGAAATACTTGAAGCACTCCCATAGCAGTCGGTTGGACCTCGGGAGACCGCGTGGATTGAGCGGTTCTCGAAGCTGAACCAGGTAGTCCTGATAGAAGGCATCATCCGTGGAATTGAGAAACAGCTTGCTGCTTTCCACAAGCGACGCAGGATCCTTCTCTCCGATGAAACGGCCACGCAGGCCGACCGACCTCTCGCGGTTCGGATCGGGTTCAACGCCGTCGGACGAGAGCCGATTCAGACGGCCGATCGCCGCAAGAGCCAGAATGCTCAGGGTGGCAAGGCGTTGTTGTCCATCAATGATGAGAAACTCGCGATCGCTTTTCCCTTCGACCACGAGCGCGCCCATGTAATGTCGTTCCTCCGATTGCCCGCGCAACTCGACAATGTCGTTCCACAAATCTTCCCACTGCTCTTCCTCCCAGGAGTAGTCGCGCTGATAGGAGGGAACACGGTAGATTTTTCCGTTCCCGACCAGTTCCAGGAAGTTTGTTGTTCGCGTGTTCAGCAGATTTGCTTTTGCCATAAAGGTTTCACCTCGGGAATTCGGGCCACCGGCGCCCCAGTCCGCTCCTCGAGCGAAGCTAATGTCAATCGTAGCCGGGGACCGATTCGTCGCGCGCAATCGACACTTCCCCATCGTCGGTTTGGTGTTCTCGCTCGTGAAAATAGGCCGACGAATCATAGTTTACGCTCGTCACTCTAAAATCCGGCTCGCGCTCGAACGCCTGGCGCATGCAGTGTACGAGTTGGTCGTCATCATCCAGACACTCGACCCTGGCGCGGGTGAAGCCCAGGGAGCGGCTCGCGTTGTGGTGGCGGCTCGAAGAAGCGCGAACCGGCATCGCAAATACTGCCATCTTTATGTAGAAGAGCGCTCTGCTATTGACTCTCCAGCCGAAATACTGCCATCGACTTAATTCCGGAAAGGATCGGGTTCGGTCTTGACGGTGGCGACGATGAGCCATGCGGCCAACTGGACTGCGCCGAGGATCGCAAACACCAGCGCATACCCTTCGGCCGGGTAGCGCCCGTTGTCGGCGGGAAACAGGCGCAGCAGCATTCCGGTGCCGATCTGCACGACGAACGCCCATAAGAACATCGAAACATTCAGGGCGGTGTTCAGCCGGCCGGTGACCGCGATGGGGAAATGGCGCGAAAGGATGGCGTAGCACAGCACCGGCCCGACCGCGCCGAACGCATACAAGAGCAGCAGCGCGAGCTTGGGCAGGCCCGGCGCGTAGGCGAGCGCGAAGAAGGCGGCCACGCCCAGCGCGGCCCCCCATTTGAGCAACGAGAGCCGCTGCACGCCGCGCATTGCCAGGCGGTCGGCGCCCTGGCCGAAAAAGATCGATGCCGCCGCATAGGTCAGCGCCGCCCACATGAGCCACTGCGCCGCCGTGCTGCGCGGGAGTTCCTGCGTGTCCATCAGCCAGGGCACGAGCCACAGGCCGAACAAGGCCTGGTAGGTGCCCTGCATCACGATCATCGGCGTGCCGATGCGCCAGAAGGCGGGCACTTTGAAGATCGCGAGGATCTTCGCGGCCTGTTCGCTCCAGAGCTCGCTCGCGCCCTGCACCTTCTTCTCGGGCACCAGGAAGAACATGCACACGGCAACCACAAGGGAAACCACCGCCAGGCTGCCGAACATCGCGCGCCAGCCGATCTGGCTGACGGCAAACTCCAACGGGGCGGTGGCCGCCACCGCGCCGAGCGCGCCGATCGCCATGGTCCAGCCGTTGAGCGTCGCCATGCGGTCGAGCGGGAACCAGATCGAATAGGCCTTCATCGCGCCCATCAGCGCGGCCGAGGCCCCTACGCCGATCAGCGCGCGGCCCAGGGCGAGCGAGCCCAGGCCGCCGGCCAAAGCGAATGCGCCGGCGCCGGCCGCCAGCACGACGAGCAAACCCGCGGTCACGCGGCGCGGGCCGTACCGGTCGAGGAAGACCCCGACTGGCATCTGCATCGCCGCAAAGGCGAGGAAGTACGCACTGGTGAGCAGCCCCAGCTCGGAAGAAGAAAGCGAGAACTCCGTCGCGAGATCCTTCGAGATGACCGCATTGGCGTTGCGGAACATGAACGAGAGGAAGAAACCGGCCGAGAACGGCAGGAACACCAGTCCGAGCAAACGCGCGGGCAGGGCGATGGGAGCGGCGGGGGCGTTCACTCCCCCCATTCTATGGTGGCTACTCGGTCGCGGCGGTTTGCGTTGCGGAACCCTTGTCCCAGAAAACGATGCGGCTGTGCAGGAACCGGATCGCCAGGCTGCCGGCCACGCCCAGCACGGACAGGCTGATGAGGGCCGCGAACATGGTGTTGGTTTCGAGGTTGACGGCCGCCGCGCTGATGAGGTGGCCCAGGCCGCGCGTCGAGGACACGAACTCGGCGACCACGGCGCCTATGAGCCCGAGCACGATCGCGATCTGCAGGCCCGCGAAGATATGCCCCGCGGCCGAGGGGATCTTGATGCGCGTGAGGATGTGCCAGCGCGATGCCGAAAAGGCGTTCATGAGGTCGAGCAGCGCCGGGCTCGTCTGCTTCAGGCCCACGGCGGTGTTGATGAACATCGGGAAGAAGCACACCAGCGCGACCATCACGATCTTCGATTCCAGCCCGAACCCGAACCACACGATGATGAGCGGCGCCAGCGCCACCTTGGGCATCGACTGCAGCGCGACCACGAAAGGCAGGAACATGCGCTCCACCGTGCGCGACTCGGCGAAGATGCAGCCGAGCAGGAAGGCCAGCGTGCAGCCGAGCACGTAGCCGAACACCATCGACTGCAGCGTGAAGAAGAAATGCTTCCAGAAGAGGCCCTCGATATACCCGCGCTGCAGCGCCTCGAGCACTGCATAGGGCGTGGGCATGATGAAATTCGGCACCTTGAAGACGCGGATCGCCGTGTCCCACAGCATGATCAGCACCACGAGGGTCACGAGCGGGTAGGCGACGGACTTCAGCTTGTCGACGGACGTAGGCTTGTCGCTCGGGCCCGGGCTCATGCGAAGCTCACCAGCTCGCTGAAGAGCGCGCGCAGCTCGTTGCAACGTTCGGAGAAGCGCTTCTCGGCCATCGTGGCGAGCGTACGCGGGCGCGGCAGGTCGATTTCGACCTCGCGGATCGTGCGGCCGGGGCGCTCCGAGAGCACCACGATGCGGTCCGAGAGGAAGACCGCCTCGGGAATCGAGTGCGTGATGAAGAGGATGGACTTGCCGGCCGCCATCCAGATGCGCTGCAGCTCCATCATCATGTGCTCGCGCGTCATCGCGTCCAGCGCGGCGAAAGGCTCGTCCATGAGGAGCAGCGCCGGGTCGTGCACGAGGCCGCGCGCGATGCCGACGCGCTGCTGCATGCCGCCGGAAAGCTCGCTGGGATAGTGCGAAGCGAATTTTTCGAGCCCGACGAGCTTGAGCAACGCGATGGCCTTCTCGCGGCCCGCGGCGAGGTCGTGGCCGAGGGTGCGCACCGGAAGCAGCACGTTGTCCAGCGCCGATTGCCACGGCAGCAGCGTGGGCTGCTGGAAGACGATGCCCACGTCCGGGCGCGGCCCGGTGATCGGCGCGCCGCCGAGCATGACGCTGCCGGAAGACGGCTTGAGCAACCCGGCCACCACCTTGAGCAGCGTGGACTTGCCGCAGCCCGAGGGGCCGAGCACCGACAGGAACTCGCCCTGCCCGAGCGTGGCGCTGAGGTTCTCGAGCGCCTTGACCGGCCCGCGCGAGGACGAGTAGGTGACCGCGAGATTTTCTGCGCGGAGAAGCGCCATTACTGCGGCTGGATGCCCAGCTGCCTGGCGAGCGCGCCGTAGCGCTCGATGTCCTTCTGGATCGCGGCGGCGAACTGCTCGGGCGTGCTGCCGACCGGCTCGAGGCTGCGCGCGGCGAATTCCCTGCGCCCCTCGGGACTCTGGACGAACCTGGCGGTTTCAACCTGGATGCGCTCCACCACCGCGCGCGGCGTGCCCGCGGGCGCGACCAGGCCATACCAGAAAGAGGGATCGAAGTTGCCCAGCCCCACGCTGGCACCGGCATTGGTGAAGAGCGGGACGGTAGGCAGCGACGGCGTCGGCGTGGTCACCGCATAGGCCTTGAGCTTGCCGGAGGTCACCAGCGGCGTGGACGCGCCGGGGTTGTCGAGGAAGAGCGAGACCTGGTTGCCCATGAGATCGGGGTAGGCCTGCGAAGCGCCCTTGTAGCCGATGTCGACCATGTTGGTCCCGGTCAGCGCCTTCAACTGCAGCGTGATCAGGTAGCCGATGGTGGAGGTGCCGACGTTGGCGACGTTGAGCTTTCCCGGGTTGGCCCTTGCGTAGGCGATCAGCTCGGCCACCGAGTTCGCGGGCACCGTGGGGTTGGCGAGCAGCACGTACGAGGTGCTGCCGATCATCGTGATCGGCGCGAAGCTCTTGAGCGGGTCGTAGGGCACGTTCTTCTGCAGCACCAGCGCGCCGGGATGCGTGCTCGAGGTCGCGATGCCGATCGTGTAGCCGTCGGGCGCGCTCTTGGCGACCGCATCGGCGCCGATGGTGCCGCCCGCGCCGCCGCGGTTCTCGACCACGACCGGCTGGCCGATCGCGTCCGCGAGCCGCGCGGCGACCGAGCGCGCCGTCAGGTCCGTGCCGCCGCCGGGCGGGAAAGGCACGATCAGCTTGACCGGGTGGCTCGGCCACGCCTGCGCATGCAAGGCGCCTGCGAATGCCGCCAGGGAGAGCGCCAATGCGCCGAGCGAAAACAATCTCATGCCGCGCCTCATTTCTTGACCTCCGGGTACATCACCGCGTCGCCGTGGCGGTACATTTCTTCCATTTCTTCTTTCGAAATGCGGTCCACCGTGCTGCCGCGGATCGCGGCGAGCTGCTCGGCGATGATGTTGCGCTTGATCTCGGCGGCGAGGATGTTGACCCGCCCATAGCACTCGGACACGTTGCGGCCGAGCACCGTGATGCCGTGGCGCTTCATGAGCACGCAGTTGGTGCCGGCGATGAACGTCTTGATCGGCTCGACATCGTCTTCCACGTTGATGTGCGCCGGCAGGAAATGCACCGGCTTCTGCATGAGGTAGGAGAACGTCAGGCCGACCGGGCGGATTTCCTCGTGGCCGGCGGCAAGATAGGCGATCGTCTCGTCGTGATGCAGGTGGATCACGCAATGGATGTCCGGACGCAGGCGCAGCATCTCGCGGTTCATCATGTGGCCGACCGTGGTGGCGCGTTCGCCGTACAGGATCCGCCCGAACGGCACGTCGGTGATGACGATGTCGTCGATGCCCATTTCCTCGAGCGAGACGCCCTGGCATTTCACATAGCAGACGCCTTCCGGGTAGTCCGGGTGCGGCGCGCGCATCACCATGTTGCCCACGGCCGCCTGCACGTAGCCGCGCTCGGCGAGCCGGTGCGCATAGAGGACGTACTTCGCCGCGCACTCGCGGTCGAACTTCACCCTCGGGTCGGGCGTGAGTTGGTTGACCTGGTAGCGGTGCTCGGGTGCGTTCATTCGGTTTCCTCCGGGAGGGGACTGGCTAAGGCAGCCTGCGCGCGTCGGCCAGCACGGCCGCGGGATCGAAGTTGTTGATCGCCGGGACGAGCGCATTCGTATACAGGGTGTTCAGGTCGAAGTTCGCGGTCTGGATCTGGCCGCCGTCGACCATGACTTGCACCATGTTTTTCCACGCGCCGGCCGGGTACTCGCCCCAGCGCGGCAGGTCGGCCTTGGGGAAGGCGAGGTACTTGTCGTAGCGCGCGTTCAGCAACGCCACCGCGTCGGCGAGCAGCTTGGCCTCGTTGCCGCCCGCGGGCTTGAGCGAGGGCTCTTCCTTCCATGCGGCGCGCACGCAGCCGGGGCGGTTCACGTTGCAGGCAAGCGTGGCTTTCGCAAAGGCCCGGCCGAACGCCGCCAGCAGCTTGGGGTTGGCGCGGATCGTGTCCTCGTGCGCGATGAAGCCGTTCGAGAACAGGTCGAGGTACTTCTGCGGCATCTTGAGCCGGCGCAGCGGCGTGCCCTGGGTTTCGAGCTGCGTGTGCAGGGTCTCGAACAGGTTGAGCGCATCGACGCGTCCGTCCTTGAGCGCAAGGAAAGCCGGCGCGCCCAGGCCCGTTGGCACGAGTTCGAGGTCGCGGCCCACTTCCATGCCCAGCTCCTTGAACATGGCGCGCGTGAGCGGGATGTTGCCGAAGGTCAGCGCCCCGACGGCGATCTTGCGGCCCTTGAGGTCCGTGAGCGTCTTCACCGGCGAACCGGCGAGCACCGCGAATTCCCAGACATTCTCGCGGATCACGTTGTAGAAGAACTTGAGGGGCAGGGGATCCTTGCCGGGCTGGCGCGAAATCACGAGCGGGTCCGGATTCGGGAAACCGACCGTGACGCGCTTGGCGACGATCTGCGGAAGCAGCACCGCGCTGCCGTTGAAGGCGATCGTTTCGACCTCGATGCCTTCTTCCGCGAGGTAGCCCAGGTGCCTGGCCACCAGCATCTGGCCGTTGACCACCGTGAGCGGGCTCACGAGACCGAGGACCACCTTCTGCTGCGCGGCCGCGGGCGCGCACCACAGCATAAGCGCTGCGAGGGCGACTGGAAGGGCCGCGCGCATCCTCATTGCGCCGTTTTGGCGCGCGCGACGATGGCCGCGGTGTCGAACCGGTTGATCTCGGGCACCAGCGCGTTGGTGTAGCAGGATTCGACTGCGATGTCCTTGGTGGAGAGCTGCCCGCCTTCGTAGAGCGTGACGGCGAAGTCTTTCCAGGCCTGCGCGGGGAACTCGCCCCAGCGGCGGGTCTTCTGGTCGTCGAAGTCGAGATACTTGTTGAAGCGCGCGTCCATGATCTTGATGGCGTTGCGCATGTTGGTCGCCTCGTCGCCGCTGGTCGGCTTCTGCGCCGGGTACAGCGTCCAGAACGCCCTGACGCACGCGGCGCGGTTAGCCTCGCAGAACACGGAGGTCTTGGCGATCGCGCGGCCGAAAGCGATGAGCGTTTTGGGATCGTCGCGAATCGTGTCTTCGTGCGCCACGAACCCGTTCGAGAACAGGTCCTTGTACTTCTTCGGCATGTTCAGGCGCCGAAAAGGCGTGCCCTGTACTTCGAGCGTCGCATGCTGGGTGTCGAAAAGGTTGAGCGCGTCCACCTTCTTCTCGCGGAAGGCGAGGAACGCAGGCGCGCCGACGCCGACCGGCACGAGCTCCGCCTCGAAGCCGAGCTCCTTGAACATGGCCTTGGTGATCGGGACGTTGCCGAACGTGAGCGCGCCGATGCCGACCTTTTTGCCTTTGAGGTCCTTGAGCTCGCGGATCGCCGAATCGCTCGGGACGATGAACTCCCAGGCCGATTCGCGCGTGGCGTTGTAGAAATACTTGATCGGCAGCGGGTCCTTGCCCGGCTGGCGGGAGATCAGCAGCACATCCGGGTTGGGGTAGCCCACGGTGACGCGCTTGGCCGTCATCTGCGGCAGCAGGGTGCCGGTGCCGTTGAATTCGACGATCTCGACGTCAATGCCTTCTTCCTTGTAGAAGCCGAGCGCCTTGGCAGCGACGATCACCCCTTGAGAAAGCGTGACCGACGTGACGTTGCCATAGACGACTTTCGTCTGGGCCTGGGCTGCGCCGGAAGCCAGCGCAAAGGCGCCGGCGGCGAGCAGGGTCCGGAAGATCGGGTGCGGGGGCTGCATTGTAGTTTTCACTTCGGGCTCCACTTCGATTGGTTGGTGCCTGGGGCTCCCATGAACCATGCCCACGGCAAGGCTAGGCCGCGAACGCCTCCGGAATCTTGAAATGAGCGTACTCCTGCTCGAGCAGGCGGGCGAATCCGATGGTCGAGAGGTCGCCCATGTACGGGCCGACGGCCTGCACCGAGATCGGCAGGCCTTCGGCGGTCTGCCCGATCGGGGCGACCGTCGCGGGCAGGTAGCTCACCGTGGCGATGCCCTGCCAGAAGCCCTGCGCGTTGTATGAAACGTCCCGGCCATCGATATTCAGCTTGCGCGCTTCCCGCGAGGGGGATTCGTCGAAAGGGAACGCGGGAACAGGCGTGCCCGGGATCAGGAGCAGGTCGTGGCTGCCGAAAAACTCCGCCCACTTTTCGCGCAGCTGCATGCGGGTTTCGTGCGCCGCGCACCAATCCCGGTGGTGCTGGGCGAGCCCTCGCGCGGCCGTGGCGGCCGGGCTCGTGTCGTCAGCGGCGAACCTGGCGGCGTCGGCCAGCGTTTGCTGGAACACGCCGTCGTTCATGCGAGCGGCTGTGACGCCGCGCACGAACCGCATGAACAGGGCCTGGTGCTTCTGCGGATCCATCGGGAAGGTCGCGGTGGAGACTTTCGCGCCCTTGCTGCCCAGCCACTCGAGGAGCGCATCCATGCCGGCGCGTACCGAATTCGCAATCGGACTGATCTCGATGTCGGTCAGGACGCCGATGCGCAGGCCCTTGATGCGCTCGACTTTCGAGGGAGGGAGGTTCAGTGTCCAGCCGGCCGCATCGTCCGCGAGGGGACCCGCGACCGCCTTAAGGAACGGTCCGAGATCCTTTGCGCTGCGCGCAATCGGCCCAAGCACCGAAAGGTCGGGCGCGGCCAGCGCGGGCGTGAGCGAATGCCCGCGGGTCGGCACGACGCCATAGCTCGCCTTGTGCGAATACAGGCCGCAGAAGCTGGCCGGCACGCGGATCGATCCGGCGAGGTCGCTGCCGAAGTCGGCAGCCGTTAGTCCGGCGGCGACCGCCGCGGCGCCGCCGCCCGATGAGCCGCCCGGAGTGCGCGTGGTGTCGTAGGGATTGCGGCTCGTGCCGTAGATTGCGTTGTACGACTGCAGGTCCTGCAGCAGCAGCGGCACGTTGGTCTTGCCGAAGATCACCACGCCCGCGGCCTGCAGGCGGTCGATCGCGACCGAGTTGTAGTCGGCGACGCTGTCCTTGAATGCCGGGTTGCCCCAGGTGGTCTTGAGGCCTTCGACGTTGAAGGACTCCTTGACCGTCATCGGCAGCCCATGCAGCGGGCCCCAGTTCTTGCCGCTCTTGAGCGCGCGGTCGGCGGCCTTGGCGCGCTTGCGGGCCCGCTCGAAATCGCGCACCACCACGGCATTGAGCTCGCCGTCGTGCTTCTCGACGCGCTCGATGTAGTGGTCGAGCAGTTCGAGCGAGGACAGCTTGCCGGAACGCAGCTTGGCTACGAGCGCGGAAGCGGAGGAGAACGCGATATCTGCGCCCATGGGGTCAGCCGGTGGTCGGGGAGTAGGTGCCGCGGCCGACGGCGACGAGCTTGCCGTCCGGGCCGAAGACGTCGATGTCGATGACGGCGGTGGACTTGCCCGCGCGGCGCACGATTGCGGTCGCATCGAGATAGTCGCCGACCGACGGGCGCAGGTAGTCGATGCGCAGGTTAATCGTCGGCACGCCCCCGCCGGCAAGCATGCCGATCGCGAAGTCGCCCACCGTGTCGATGAACGAGGCGATCGGGCCGCCATGGAACTGCTTGGTGCCGGCGCGGCGCTCGAGTTCCGGCCGCAGCGGCATCCGCGCCGAGAAGGTGCCCTTCTCATGATCGACCGCAAGCACCTTGAGACCGAGGAAGCCGATGAAGGGCGAGCGCTCGAAGGTCGCCTGGATGTCGGCGGCTTCCATTTTCTTCGGGGGGGCCTTGGCCGCCTGGTCGGTCATGGCTTCACCACGACCTTGCCGAACACCTCGCGGTCTTCGAGCATGCGGAAAGCCTCGTTGGCCTCCGAAAGCTTGAACTCCTTGTCGATGACGGGCTTGAGCTTGCCGGTCTTGATCATGTCGAGCAGGGTGTGGAGGTCTTCGCGCATCCAGCCGTTGGACCCGAGCACCTGTAATTCGAAGGTCCAGATGAAGCGGAGGTCTTCCTGCGGGTCGTAGCCGGCGGTCGCGCCGCAGGTGAGCAGGCGCCCGCCGCGGTGCAGGACGCGCATCGATTTCACCCACGTGTCGCCACCGGTGAAGTTCACCACCACGTCGACCCCCATCTCGAACTTGCGGCGATGGGGTTTACCGAATTTCTCGAACACCCACTTCATGAAGTCGTGCTTCTTGTAGTCGAGCAGGTGGTCCGCGCCGAGTTCGCCGAGGCGCTTGAGCTTGCCTTCGGTGGAAGCGGCTGCGATGACTTCCGCGCCGGCGAGCTTGGCGAGCTGCACGCAGCACGTGCCCACGCCGCCGGAGGCGCCGAGGATCAGGACTTTCTCTTTCGCGGCGACCTTGCCGATGGTCACCATCATGCGCAGCGCCGTGCCGTAGGCCACGGGCAGGCAGGCCGCGGCTTCGTACGAAACTTCGGCGGGCAGCTTGACGAGGTGATGGTCGGGCACCGCGCAGAATTCAGCGAGGCCGCCGGGGCGCATTTCGCCCAGCAGGCCGCCGGGACCGACCCGGTCGACCGGGTCGACCATGACGCGGTCGCCGACTTTCCAGTCCTTGACGCCTGAGCCGAGCTCGACGATCTCGCCCGCGAAATCCAGGCCCGGGATGCAGGGCATCGGCACCTTGATGCCGGGCATGCCCTTGCGCGTGAAGATGTCGTGATAGTTGAGCGTGGCCGCGCCGACCTTGAGGACAACCTCGTCGGCCGCGGGCTTGGGATCGGGGTAGGCGGTTTCGTACTTGATCGTGCCGGGACCGCCGTGTTCGTAAATGACTGCTGCTCTCATTGGCTTATTTCTCCGATTGCATGAACTGGATGGCCGCGCCGCAGGCGTCTTCGGGCGCAACCCAGAATTGGGACGCGCTCATGCCGGCATGCGTGCCGACGCCGTTGGATTCGAGGAGCTTGCGTGCTGCATCGATCGACTGCACTCGCACGCCGAATCCCGCTGGCGAGGGGGACGGCGGCACGAACTTGCCGGGCACTCGCTCGCGCCATTGCTTTTCTTCCGCGAGCCAAAGCGCGCCCCGGTCGAGCGCCAGCTTGGCGCCGCCGGGAAACCGCTGGATGCGCTCCGAGAAGAGCGGCCCGAATTTTGCGAGCGTGGCCTCGATGTCGGTGACGACGAAATAGACCGCGTCCAGGGCGAGCGCGCCGTTGGGATGGTCCATGAGGTGCGGCTGCCAGAGCACGTCGCGCGTGAGGTGCTCGATGAAGATGAAGCGACCCTCGGCGAACTTGTCGTGCTCGACGTACATGTTGCGGAACTTCGCCCGACGGACCTCGCGGTTCGCGGGGCCGAAGGCGGCATCGCGTTCGAGGGCACGAGGCGCCTCGACCGGCGCGCCGGCTTTCTGGAACTCTGCGTAAGCGGCATCCGCATCACCGCAGCCGATGGCCACGATGTGCAGGCCTTCGTAGCGCTCGACCATGGGCTTGACCGAGCTGTACATGCTTGCGTCCGTCAAGCCGATGATCTCGAGATAGCCCTCGCGGAACATCGCGCAATGGTTGCCCGAGCCCCAAGGCTCGACCGGCCCGCCCGTGGTGCGGGCGCCGGAATGGAAGCTGCGGGCGGTGAGCTGGAAGCCGAGCTTCGCAAAAGCATCCCGGCCCCGATCGAGGTCGGAGACGGCAACGCCGCAGTGGTCGAGTTCGCGTTTCATGGGGTGAGCCTCAGGATGAAGCCGTTGGTGTCGGCCGGGGCGACGAACCATTCCCCGCCCCGGCGCTGCACGGGGACGCCATTGTCCTCCATGAGGCTCGCCGCCCGCGCGCGATCCGCGAAACGCACTTCCACGCCAGCGAAACAGGGCAGCGCCGCGGGAAGCCATCCATAGCGCTTTTCGAACGTCACTGCGTCGAAAAGCTCGATGACGCCTCCGCCGGCAGGGGCAATGCGCAACACGCCATTGCCGTCTTCGGCCGCACTGACGCCGGTCACGGTTTCAATGCGCTTGCGCTGCGCGGGCACGTCGTCCGCGCAGACCAGGGCGGCTTCCAGCGCGAGCGCCCCGTTGGGATGCGTCTGGTAGCGCGGCTGCCACAGGTACTCGGGCGTCTGGTGCTCGAGCACGATGTAGCGGCCTTCGGGATACGCCTCGTCGCGGCTGAAGATGTTCCGGAACCGCATCGCTTTCTGCTCGCCGCCGACATCCAGGTTTCGCGAGCGCGACACCGGGGCATTGAACGTGCCCGTGCGCCCCGCGAGTTCCGCAAACGCGGCGTCCGCATTGGGCACGCGCATCGCGAGCAGGTGCAATCCTTC
>Ga0163150_10002460_pt1 | contig 28322 bp, 25 predicted proteins | sample OliLakLV19P2IB_FD_148628 | JGI IMG/M metagenome (GOLD analysis project Ga0163150, IMG submission 148628) | Freshwater microbial mat bacterial communities from Lake Vanda, McMurdo Dry Valleys, Antarctica - Oligotrophic Lake LV.19.P2.IB | ecosystem: Environmental > Aquatic > Freshwater > Lake >...
TATCAAGCAATATAAGAAGGCCTTGCCCCTCGCCGAGCTGCAGGCCGCAATAGCGAATGCTCACTTTGTGGGCATTCGCTCCGCGACGCAGCTCACGGAGGGGGTTTTTGCGGCGGCCCCAAAACTCGCGGCCGTGGGCTGCTTCTGTATCGGCACCAATCAGGTTGATCTCAAGGCTGCCACGGCGCGCGGGATTCCGGTTTTCAATGCGCCCTTCTCCAACACCCGCAGCGTAGCCGAACTGGTGCTGGCCGAAGCGATTTTGCTACTTCGCGGAGTGGCCGCGAAAAATGCGGCAGCACACCGCGGTGAATGGCAGAAGACTGCCACCAACGCCTTCGAAATTCGCGGCAAGAAGCTCGGCATCATCGGTTATGGCAATATCGGCATGCAGCTGGGTGTGATCGCCGAAAGCCTGGGCATGCAGGTACAGTTCTACGACATCACCAACAAATTGCCTTTGGGCAACGCCCGCCAGGTACCCAGTCTCAACCACCTTCTGGCAAACTCCGATGTCGTGAGCCTGCACGTGCCGGAAAGCCATTCGACCCAAAACCTGATCGGCGCAGCGCAAATGGCGCAGATGCCGGCCGGCAGTATCCTGATCAACGCCTCGCGCGGCACCGTGGTGGATATCGAGGCCCTGGCGGCGGCACTGGAAAGCGGCGCCCTCGGCGGTGCCGGCATCGATGTCTTTCCGGTGGAGCCGCGCTCCAACGATGATGAGTTCCATTCCCCCCTGCGCCGCTTCGATAACACCTTTCTCACCCCGCATATTGGTGGCAGCACGATTGAGGCGCAGGAAAACATTGGCATGGAAGTGGCAGAAAAGCTGGCACGCTACAGTGATAACGGCACCACCACGTCTGCCATTAACCTGCCTGCGGTAGCATTGCCAGAGCACGTCGGCAAACATCGTCTATTGCACATTCACCGCAATGTGCCTGGCGTCATGAGCGCCATCAACAACGTATTTTCCGAGAACCACATTAACGTCGCAGCACAGTTCCTGCAGACCAACGAAACGGTAGGCTACGTAGTGATAGACATCGACGCCGAATACAGCGAGATCGCCCTGAAAAAACTGGCGGCGATCGAAGGGACCATTCGCAGCCGGGTACTGTTCTGATTGACCGCCGTTGCACGGCAGAAACCTTCTTCCTCCGTGAAATCCGCGCTTCGGCCAATCGTTATTTTTTCGCTATTTAGCGTATAACAACATCCTTGCCTGGAATGATAAATTGGCAGGAGACATCGTTTAGAACAGGTGGGCCTCTCAATGTTTACGAGGCCATAGGGACACCAAACACTCAAAGAATCGAACAGGGCTACAGGGAAGGGCCTTTTTTCTCGCGATACTCACGATACAACACGAGTCAGCAGGGGCAAACATGCATAACAAAACACCGTTTCAAATCAGCACTTTATCGGCAGCGATCGCTGCAACACTCATCTCTGGTTACACGACAGCACAGGAATCCGGGCTGGAGGAAGTGATCGTGACGGCCACACGCCGCTCTGAATCGCTGCAGGACATCCCCATCAACATCACGGCCCTGAACGGCACCATGCTCGAACGCAATCGTATTTCTGACCTGACCGATATCGCCCGCATGGTGCCGGGCATGACCGTGGTGGACCAGGGACCACGCAGCAGTAACACACTCACAGTGCGCGGTCTGAACGTAAGTTCTATCTCCGCTAATGATGGCTCCAACGATGGCGGGGATACTGTCGGCACCTACGTCGGCGAGATTCCATTGTTTGTCGATCTCAAATTGAATGACATGGAGCGGGTAGAAGTGCTGATGGGACCCCAGGGCACGCTGTATGGCGCCGGCACGATGGGCGGTGCGGTGCGCTATATTCCCAACAGGCCGCAGACCGACGCACTTAGCTACCAGGTGCGCGGCGAAGGCTACGACCTCAGCCACTCTGATGATTTGGGCTACGAGGGTGGCGGCACCGTCAACATTCCGATCATTGCCGACAAGCTGGCGTTGCGCGCGTCGCTGGACTACCTGGACGACCCGGGCTTCATCGATTACAACTACCTGGTACGCACGACGGGGATTTCCAATCCCCAGCCGAACTTCAACGATCCGAACGACGTAAACGCCAATCTGAAACAGAAAAAGGACGCCAACACGGAACAAACCTGGTCCAGTCGCGTTGCCCTGCGCTATACCGGTGACATGTTAGACAGCACGCTCTCCTATTACTATCAGGATCAGGACATCGGTGCGCGCCAGATCAACCACCAGGAGGCCTTTGGCACGGGCAAGTACGAGTCAGCACACCGCTTCCTGGAACCCAATCAACGCAAGAACGAGTTGCTCGCGCTGGAAATGGCCGCGGACCTGGGGTTTGCACAACTGACCTCGGCCACCGGCTATTCTGAATACTCTGAAAACGGCCAGCGCGACCAGACCGACCTGCTGCTCACGTTCGAATACGGTTATGAGCTGTTTCCGAGCTTTGCTGCTTACACCCGCGAGGATGTGCAGGAGGACACGTTCACCCAGGAACTGCGCCTGGTATCCACCAGCGATGGACCGTTCAACTGGATTGTCGGTGCTTTCTATAACGAGTACCAGGTGGATTCGCTGACCCAGGAATTCACGCCGGGCTACGATCAGTTTGCGGTGGATGAGCTGGGCGGCGTGCAGCTGCGCCCCGATGCACTGGAGTTTTACCAGACTATCCATGATGAGCAAACGGAAACCGCCGGGTTCGGGGAACTCGGCTACCGGATTACGGAAGCCTGGCAGGTCACCGTCGGTGCGCGCTGGTTCAAGTACGAGGACGATGCCACAAATGGTCTTGCGCTACCCTTGTTTGATACGGTGTTTAACGGTGCACCCCAGGATGCCATCAACGTCGATGAACAGTCCGGTGACGACAACGACGATGATGTCATTTACAAGTTCAACACCTCTTATGACTTCAGCGATGACATCATGGGCTACCTGACGGTCAGCGAGGGCTACAGGCTGGGCGGATCGAACGCTATAACAGTCTGTCCAGATCCACTTCCGGACAATGTACAAAACGTTTGTGCCCAGCCCGACGAGGCCAGGTTCAAGCCCGATACCACCGTTAACTATGAGATCGGAGTGCATTCGCAGTTTAGCGATTCCCTGCTACTCAACGGTGCGGTGTACTACATCGATTGGAGTGACGTGCAGATAGGTTCAGTCACCGTCAACGGCGGCATCCCCATCACCGCAAACGGTAGCGCTGCGGAGAGTACAGGCATTGAACTGTCCAGCCAGTACTACATCACGCCAGCCCTGTCGATCAGTGCGGGCTATGCCTGGACCGACGCGAAACTGACAGAGGATGCGCCGGGGCTGGTGGGTGGTGCAGATGCCTACAGCGGCGACCGTCTGCCCGGCACACCAGAGCACCAAGGGTATCTGGCAGCACATTATGAGCTGCCTCTGAATGATGGTTCGCAACTGGATTTCGATTGGTCGATGTCCGCCCAGAGCGATGTGCTGACCAAAGTGGGGGAGCGCGATTTCGGGGAAAGCATGTCGGGCTTTACCCTGCACAATGTGTCTACGAGCTGGTTCAAGGATGCCTGGATGGTGTCCCTGTACGCGGATAACGTGTTTGATGAATATGCGCAGACTGGTGTACGCGCGGACAAAAGCTTTATCGGCGACGTCGGAGACTTCCAACTGCGGCGCTACTACCACAACATGGTACGCCCACGACAGGTTGGACTGCGCTTTACCTATAACTTTGACGGCTAGGGGCCGCGCCAGCAGCATTACCGCGCACCACGGCGCCGCGCAGAGAGCGCTCGAGGCTGGAACGCTGCAACAGGCACATGAACACTGCCTGGCTATCCTCGCCCTGGACCCCGACTTTGCCGACGCCTGGTTCCTGTGCGGTGTCATAGCCGCACACAACGGCGCGGCGGACAAAGCGGCTGATATTTTCCGCAAGGCCATCGCGCTGGCGCCCGCGCAAGCGGAGTATCACGCAGAGCTGGGCAAACAACTGATCGCCCTGCGTGAACCCCGGGAAGCACTTGCAGCAGCGACGATGGCATTGTCGCTGGCACCCAAAGATCCGCCTACACTTAACACGCTGGGCACTGTTTTCAGTCACTGCGGCGAACACGAACAGGCGCTGCTCTGCTATGAACAAGCCGTACGCGCCCTGCAGCGACGGACAGACCGCGGCGCTGGCTTATCTGCGCAATGGCGTGCGGACTTTTACTTCAATATGGCCGCCTCACTCCAGTTTGCGGGACGGTTTGAGTCCGCCGAACAGGGCTATGAAAAGTCCATCGAATTGCAGCCGCACATGTTCCGGGCACATTCGGCCCTGTCGACCGTGCGGCGCCAGACACCGGCACGTAACCATATCGAGCGACTGGAAAAACTCCGCGACCGCGTCAACACTCCCCGCGAGCAACTGCACCTGGGTCACGCTATTGCGAAAGAACAGGAGGATCTGGAGCTCTGGCAGGAGTCACTGGCGAGCCTGGCATGGGCCAAGCGGGCACAGGCTGAGCTGGTTGCCTATAGCGCCGCAGCGGACGCTGAACTGTTTTCTGGCATCAGACGTGTGTTTACGCCAGAGCTGTTCGACCACTCTGCCAGCACCGTCGGCGGTTGCGTCAACCGCGAGCCAATCTTTATTGTCGGGATGCCGCGCACCGGCACCACCCTGGTGGAACAGATTCTCGCTGGCCATTCCCGCGTCTATGCGGCCGGCGAACTGCTGAATTTTCCGCAGCAGGTAAAGCGCCTGTCGGGCTCGCCATCGGTGGATGTACTGGACATCGAGACGCTGGAGCGGGCCAGCCATCTGGACACGGCGCAACTCGGCGCACTCTACATAGAGAGCACCCGACCCAGGACCGGCCATACGCCGCATTTCATCGACAAGCTGCCGCTCAATTTTATCTATCTGGGGCTCATCAAACTTGCGTTACCCAACGCCAAACTGGTCTGCCTGCGCCGCGACCCGATGGATACCTGCCTGAGCAATTACCGCCAGTTGTTTGGGGCCAACTTCAAATATTATCACTACAACTATGATTTGCTGGATTGCGGGCGCTATTACCTGGAGTTTGACCGCCTGCTGCGCCATTGGCATGAAACTATGCCCGGAGCCGTGTTCGAGCTGCACTACGAAGCGTTGGTGGCAAACCCCGAACAGGCCGCAAAAGCATTGCTGGCGCATTGTGAATTGCCCTGGGAGGACCAGTGCCTGTCATTCCACCAGCGTAAAACCAGCGTCGCCACCGCCAGCGCGGTGCAAGTACGGCAGGACATTTATACGAGTTCGGTAAATCGCTGGCAGCATTATGGTGACGCCCTGCTGCCATTGTACGAGCTGCTCAAGTCAGCCGGCTTCTATTCCTGAAGCGTGCTCCAGCGTGATACTGCGTTGGCGGAGCCAGCGTTCAACACGCTGCAAATACTCGCGCCGGAAGTCCTCCGATTCATTGGCCAGTTGATGTCCCGCCCCGTGCAGATACTCGACCTCGCTACCGGGAAACAGTCGGCCAAGGAAACCTACGTTATAGCGCCAGTCGACAGTGGCATCAGCATCACCCTGGATAATCAGCGCGGGACCTACACCCAGGTCATCGGGTGGCAGGTCGCGCAACCAGCGACGCAACGCCCCCACCCAACGCAGCGAGATCCGACGACTCTGCAAAGGGTCGCGCTGCACAAAGTCGATGAACAGCCGATCGGACGAGTTGACTGAAAATTTGCGCGCTATCCCGTCCGCAAAGCGCGCCAATAGAATATGCCCTGCCCGCACTTTGTGCCAGCCGGCCGGACGCACCAGAGGCGCCAGCAAGACGGTCGCGGCAAAGGGCCAGGTATAGTTACGGGCAAAGTCGACCAACGCCGCGCCACCCGTACTCTGTGCCATGACCCACAACGGCAGCGGCGGCAGGTGCACGGCGCCGAGCACGGCGTCAATGGCACGGCTGTAATCACCAAAATCATCAATCACAGCGGGCTCGCCAGTGGACAGACCGTGCCCGGGCAAATCGAAGATGAGCACATTGCAACGCCGCGACAGGCCCCATGCAATCAGCTTGCTGAACAAGCCCGTGTGATCGAAATAGCCGTGCAGTAGCAACAGGTTTGTGCTGGCGTCAGGCTGGCGCCAGTAGTGGACGGCGAGCGCATAGTCGCCCGAATGGACTCGACCGGCCAGATGCTCCAGATGCGGCATTCGCGCCGCGAAATCGATGCCGTAGTCACGGCAGAATGCCTGTAGCTCCGGTGACGGTTTCGCTCCGTCACCAAAGACGGGAAGCTGCTCACGCAGACTCTGTAGTTGCTCCGGTGTCAGTTGCCCCGGCGTCAATGCCACAACGCCGCTCAATTAACCGCAGGCGTCAGCGCTCCGGATTCGTAGTCGACTTGCATCTCGGCCAGGGAGCGAACCTTGATCTTGCTGGCGTTGCCGGCCGTGCCAAACGCTTCATAGCGCGCTATGCAGATATCCTTCATCGCCGTGATGGTGTGGGCCAGGTACTTGCGCGGATCAAACTCAGCAGGGTTTTGCGCCAGGAAGCGGCGAATCGCCCCGGTGGATGCCAAGCGCAAGTCGGTGTCGATATTGACCTTGCGCACCCCGTGGCGAATACCTTCCTGTACCTGTGCCACCGGCACACCATAGGTCTCTGGAATCTTCCCGCCGAATTCATTGATGATCGCCAGCCAATCCTGCGGTACTGCGGAAGAGCCGTGCATCACCAGATGGGTATGCGGGATGCGGGCGTGAATCTCCTTGATGCGGTCAATGTCCAGAATGTCACCGGTAGGCGGGCGTGTGAACTTGTAAGCGCCGTGGCTGGTCCCACAGGCGATGGCCAGAGCGTCAACCCCGGTGGCTTTGACGAAGCGGGCCGCTTCCTCCGGGTCGGTGAGCATTTGGTCGTGAGTCAGCTTGCCCTCGGCACCTATACCGTCCTCCTCTCCGGCCTCCCCTGTCTCCAGCGAACCCAGCTCACCCTCAACCGAGACGCCGCAGGCGTGGGCCATCTCCACCGCACGGCGCGTAACTGCCACATTGTAGTCATAGTCCATGGGGGTTTTGCCATCTTCCCCAAGGGAACCGTCCATCATCACCGAACTGAAACCCATCTGGATCGAACGCTGGCACACGCCGGCCGATACACCATGATCCTGGTGCACTACCACAGGGATATGCGGAAACTCACTCATTGCAGCCTCCATCATGGCCCGCAGAAAGGGTGCGCCGGCGTATTTGCGCGCGCCGGCACTGGCCTGCATGATCACCGGTGAGTTGGTCGCATCCGCCGCTTCCATAATGGCGCGGGTCTGTTCCAGGTTATTGACATTAAAAGCAGGCACACCGTAATTGTGTTCGGCGGCGTGATCCAGCAACTGACGTAAACTGATTAAAGCCATGGGGGTAATCCTTTCACTGGTAACGTTGAATTAGAGCCTATGTTACTCCGGTTTGCGGCCAGCGCGCTGCTCCAGCATCGCAACCGCTGGCAGGGTCTTTCCTTCCACGTACTCCAGGAAAGCACCGCCACCTGTAGAGATATAAGACACCTTATCCGCGATACCAAATTTGTCTATGGCCGCCAGGGTGTCACCGCCCCCGGCCAGGGAAAACGCCGGACTCTCTGCAATAGCCAGGGACACAGTTTTGGTACCAGCGGCAAACTGGTCGAACTCAAATACACCCACCGGGCCATTCCAGAGGATCGTGCCGGCACTTTTTAGAATGTGTGCCAAGTGTTTGGCGGACTCTGGGCCGATGTCCAATATCATGTCATCGTCCGCCACCTCTCCCACAAGTTTGACACAGGCCTGCGCGTCCTCGGCCAACACCTTGCCCGTCACCACATCAACAGGTAGGGGAATACTGATTTTCTGCATCAGCTTGCGGGCCGTGGGAATGAGGTCGTGTTCGCAGAGGGATATACCTACCGGGCTGCCGCTGGCGGCCAGGAAGGTATTGGCAATGCCCCCGCCCACCACCAGTTGATCCACCTTGTCGCAAAGGGCCTCCAATACTTCCAGCTTGGTCGAGACTTTCGAGCCTCCCACCACGGCCACCATGGGACGGGCAGGGTTCGACAGTGCCTGCGTCAGGGCGCGCAACTCCTCTTCCAGCAGGGGCCCGGCACAGGCCACCGGCGCGTACTTCGCCACACCGTGGGTAGATGCCTGGGCACGGTGCGCAGTGCCGAAGGCGTCCATAACAAAAATGTCGCACAGCGCCGCATAGGCGCGCGCCAACGCCTCATCGTCTGCATTTTCACCCGGATTAAAACGTACGTTTTCCAACAGGGCCACCTCGCCATCGGCCAGCTCTACGCCATCGCGCCACTGTGCCACTAGGGTCACCGGCTGTGCCAGGAGACTCGATAAACGCTGCGCGACCGGCGTGAGGGAATACTGTTGATCGTACTCACCCTCTACCGGCCGGCCCAGATGCGACATCAGAATGACCTTCGCCCCTGCCGCCCGCGCCGCCTCAATCGTGGGTAGCGCCGCACGAATGCGGGCATCGCTGGTCACTACACCCTTCTTGATCGGCACATTGAGATCTTCGCGAATCAACACGCGTTTGCCACGCAAGTTCTGGTCCCGCATCAAATCTACTTTCAGCGTCATACGACTCACCTTATAGCGCCGCGCGTTTGCACATACGCGACGCGCTCTGTCTTGATAATCCCTACAAGCCGCCCCAGAATTTCGCCACATCCAGCATGCGATTGGCATAACCCCACTCATTGTCAAACCAGGTCAGTACCTTCACGAGGCGCTTGCCGCTGACCCGGGTCTGGCTGGCATCCACAATACTGGAGCGGGCATCGTGGTTAAAATCACAGGATGCCAGAAGCTCCTCGGTATAGCCAAGGACGCCGTCAAAACCAGACTGTGACGCCTCGCGCAAAATACGATTGATCGCCACCACATCAGTGTCACGGCGAGTTTGCACCGTAAGGTCCAGCGCCGACACATTGAGCGTCGGCACTCGCAGTGCTTGCGCGGTAAAACGCCCCGCCATGTCGGGCAGCAGCCGCTCAATGCCCTTGGCCAACGCTGTGTCCACCGGAATAATGGACTGGGAGGCAGCCCGCGTCTTGCGCAAATCCGTGTGGTGGTAGGCATCCAGCACTGGCTGATCGTTCATCGCCGAGTGAATCGTGGTAATGGTGCCACTCTCGATACCGACAGTATCTTCCAGTGCCTTGATGATAGGTACAATGCCATTAGTGGAGCAGGATGCGTTGGAGACAATGCGATGCGCGGCGCGCAGGTCCCTGTGGTTGACGCCGTAGACCACCGTCTTGTCCACGTCGGCCTGGGCCGGCTGGGAAAACAGTACTTTACCCGCCCCCCGAAGCAGATGCTGTTCGGCGGTAGCGCGGTCGGAAAAGGCCCCGGTGCATTCCAGCACCAGGTCCACACCTAACTCTGCCCAGGGCAGGTCATCGATCCGCGCGTGATTCAACAGGACGATGGCATCACTAGCGACCCGCAAAAATTTGGCGTCCCCCGCCAGAGGCAGCGGAAAGCGCCCGTGGGTGGAGTCGTAGCGGGTCAGGTGCAATACCGTACCGGCGTCGGCCAGCTCATTGATGGCGACAACCCCCAGTTCATTCCGCAGGGGGCTCTCGTAGAGGGCACGCAGGATGCTGCGACCGATCCTGCCGTAGCCATTGATGGCCAGACGCAACACGTCGATGCGCCCTAGAACAACACGTCTTCGACGACCGCGACCACGTTCTCGGTCGTGAAGCCAAAGTGGCGCATCAATTCGTCGGCCGGGGCGGACTCGCCGAAACTGGTCATACCCACCACGCGCCCGTCCAGGCCGACCCACTTGTACCAGTAATCCGCGTGCAGTGCCTCTACCGCCACGCGGGCCAGCACGTTGCTGGGCAACACGGCTTCGCGATAGGCCGCATCCTGCTGTTCGAATAGCTCGGCGCAGGGCATCGATACCACTCGCACCTGTTTGCCCGTGGCCGCCAGCTGCTCTGCGGCCGCTACTGCCAGTTGCACTTCTGAGCCTGTGGCAATGAGGATGGCAGCGGGAGACCCGGTGCAGTCCCTGAGTACATAGGCGCCGCGGATAATATCTGCAACCTGCTGCTCACTGCGCTGTTGGTGGGCCAACGCCTGGCGGGAAAAAACCAGTGACGAGGGGCCATCCCGACGCTCAATGGCCGCCTTCCAGGCCACTGCGGACTCCACGGCATCGCAGGGGCGCCAGGTCTGCATATTGGGTGTGGCGCGTAACGTTGTTAACTGCTCAACGGGTTGGTGCGTCGGGCCGTCTTCACCCAGGCCTATTGAATCGTGCGTGAAGACGAAGATGGATTGCAGCCGCATTAACGCCGCCATGCGCACCGCATTGCGGGCGTACTCCATAAAGATCAGGAAGGTGGCCCCGTAGTTGATGAAGCCGCCGTGCACGGCGATGCCGTTCACGATGGCCGCCATGGCGAATTCGCGCACCCCGTAGTAGATATAGTTACCGCTGGCATCTGCGGCACTCACACCCTCTGAACCCGCCCAGATGGTGAAGTTGGAACCCGCCAGATCGGCGGAGCCACCGAGCAATTCCGGCAGTAGGGGGCCAAAAGCATTGAGGCAATTCTCGGACGCTTTGCGGGAGGCGATGCTCTTACCCTCTTGCTGGCAGCGGGCAATATAGGCTGCAGCCTGCTGCGAAAAATCTGCGGGCAGTTTACCCGCCAGACGCCGCTGCAGTTGTGCCGCCAGTTGCGGATGCGCTGCAGCATAGGCCGCCATCGCCTTGTCCCAGTCTTTTTCCCGCGCAGCACCGCGCTGCCGTGCCTCCCAACCAGCGTAAATGTCCGCCGGAATCTCGAACGGTCCGTACTCCCAACCCAGGGTTTGGCGGGCCGCGGCCACTTCCTCTTCGCCCAGCGCCGACCCGTGAACAGCCTCAGTGCCCTGCTTGTTGGGGGCACCCTTGCCGATGATGGTCTTGCAGCAAATCAGGGTGGGCTTTTCCGTTTGCCCTCGCGCAGTCTCGATCGCCGCTTTGACCGCGTCGGCGCTGTGACCGTCTACAGCGCTGACCACCTGCCAGCCATAGGCGCGAAAGCGGGCGGGCGTGTCATCGGTAAACCAGCCTGCCACCGCGCCGTCGATCGATATCCCATTGTCGTCGTAAAACGCGATGAGCTTGCCCAGTCCCAGCGTCCCCGCCAGAGAGCTGGCCTCGTGGGAAATGCCCTCCATGAGGCAGCCATCGCCCAGAAATACGTAGGTATTATGGTCAACGACCGTGTGCCCGGGCCGGTTGAACTGGGCCGCCAGGACTTTTTCCGCCAGCGCCATACCCACCGCATTGGCCAGGCCCTGGCCCAGCGGGCCGGTAGTGGTCTCTACCCCGGGGGTATAACCGTATTCGGGATGGCCCGGTGTTTTACTGTGCATCTGGCGAAAATTCTGCAGGTCCGCCAATGACAGGTCATAGCCGGACAGGTGCAACAGCGAGTACAGCAGCATAGAGCCGTGGCCATTGGATAACACAAACCGGTCGCGGCCAGGCCAGGCGGGGTTCGCGGGATTGTGGCGCAGATAATCGTTCCACAGCACTTCGGCGATATCTGCCATGCCCATGGGGGCGCCGGGATGGCCACTTTTAGCCTTTTGGACTGCGTCCATACTCAGGACGCGGATGGCATTGGCAAGTTTTGTGCGTGGGGACGACATCGAGTTCTCCAGGGCTGGATGGGGAGCTGAATTTGGGCCGTCATTTTCGCGTAAGCAGGGGCGAACGGCAAATAAATGGGCGGATATTTGGGCCTCGTCGCGGATTTCATAGTTGTGACGGGGATCACAGGGGTATATCGAAATATTTTGATATAGGTACTGCGGCCTGCTAGACTCCCGCCCCATGCTCTCGTCAAATACCGCCAAACGGGTGATACAGATGCCGGACCAGCCGCAGCCAGAGCTACGACTGGCCGCTCTCACCAACCTGTGCAAAGCCAGCGCCGATACCCTGCGCTTGCTGGTACTGCGCGTATTGCGCAAGGATTCATTCGGAGTATCCGAGCTGTGCGCCATCTTCGACATCCGCCAGCCAGCCCTCAGCCACCACCTGAAAGTGCTGGCCAGTGCTGGCCTGGTGGCCGCACGACGCGAGGCCAATTCCATTTTCTACCGCCGTAGCGAACTGGGACAACACCCCGATCTGGAAGCACTGCAACACAGTATTTTCGGGGCGGTGGATGAGCTTGACCTGCCCGCAGACATCCAGGACAGGTTGGTGTCTCTGCACCGGCAGCGCGAGGAAAATTCCAGCAACTTTTTCCGCCTCAATGCCCATAAATTCCACCAGCAGCAGGATCTGATCGCCAGTTATGCGCAGTATGCAGATGTAGTGGTGCAGGTGCTGGCGGATGCCCCGCTGCAGCGCCGACGCACGGTGCTGGAAGTGGGGCCGGGCGATGGTTCGTTCCTGCTGGAACTGGCACCCCTGTTTGATCGTGTGGTGGCGCTGGACAATGCGCCGGGCATGCTGGATCAGGCCCGGGACAAGACCGCCGCCGCCGGACTGCACAACATAGAATTCATTCTCGATGACACCCGCAGCAGCCAATTGGAGAATCTGCAGGCCGATTGCGTAGTCATCAATATGGTATTGCACCACACACCGGCGCCGGGGACAGTGCTGCGGGACGTGGCCGCGTGCCTCGCACCCGGTGGCGTGGTGCTGGTCACGGACCTGTGCCACCACGACCAGGGCTGGGCCCGGGAGAACTGTGGTGATCTGTGGCTGGGTTTTGATCCCCAGGATCTGGCGCAGTGGGCAGAAGATGCAGGACTGACTGATATCGCCAGTGTTTACCTGGCGCAACGCAACGGTTTTCAAGTACAGGTGCGGCTGTTTGGGCGCCCCTGATTAATCTAGTCACGAGGATAAAACTTATGAGCGAATACAAACTGTTTACCTCCGAATCCGTGTCCGAAGGGCACCCGGACAAAATGGCCGACCAGATATCGGATGCGGTACTCGACTACCTGCTGAAGCGCGATAAGGACGCGCGCGTCGCAGTAGAGACAATGGTCAAGACGGGAATGTGCATCGTGGCGGGGGAGGTCACCACCTCAGCTCATATGGATCTTGAGGAGACGATTCGACAAACCATACTGGATATTGGCTACAACAGCTCTGACGTCGGTTTCGACGGTGCTTCCTGCGCCATCATCAACGCCATCGGCAAGCAGTCCCCGGACATAGCGATGGGTGTGGACGAGAGCAAGGGCCACGAGCAGGGCGCCGGTGACCAGGGCCTGATGTTCGGCTATGCCACCAATGAAACCGATGTGCTGATGCCAGCGCCGATCTATTATTCTCACCGCCTGGTCGAGCGCCAGGCGCAGCTGCGCAAGGATGGCACCCTGTCCTGGTTACGTCCGGACGCCAAGAGTCAGGTGACACTGCGCTACGAAAATGGCAAACCGGTGGCAGTCGATGCAGTTGTCCTGTCCACACAGCACGACGAGGATGTCAGCCAGAAAGAAATTCACAAGCAAATCCTCAAGCATGTTATCAAGGATGTGCTGCCCGAAAAGTGGTTGCATAAAGGCACCAAGTACCACATCAACCCCACTGGCCAGTTCATCATCGGCGGTCCCGTGGGTGACTGCGGTCTGACCGGGCGCAAGATCATTGTAGATACCTACGGCGGCATGGCGCGCCACGGCGGTGGTGCATTCTCCGGCAAGGACCCCTCCAAGGTGGATCGCTCCGCAGCGTATGCAGGCCGCTATGTGGCAAAGAATATCGTCGCCGCAGGTCTGGCGGAGCGCTGTGAAATCCAGGTGTCCTACGCTATTGGCGTGGCCGAGCCCACCTCGATTTCCATCGATACCTTCGGTACGGGCAAACTTTCTGATGATCGCATTGCAGAGCTGGTACGCGAGCATTTTGACCTGCGCCCCAAAGGCCTGGTTGCGATGCTCAACCTGAAACGTCCCATTTACCGCAAGACCGCGGCTTACGGACACTTCGGGCGAGAGGATAAGGATTTTACCTGGGAGAAAACGGACAAAGCATCGACCCTGAAAAGGGCGCGATAGGTCAAGGTGTCAAGAAAACTCAACAGCAACAAACGGTCATAGAAGACCCTGAGGAATTTGAACATGAGCACAGTACAAAAGTTGAAAACAGCAGAAGATTACAAAGTCGCAGATATCGCACTGGCCCAGTGGGGCCGCCGTGAACTGGAGATCGCAGAGAGCGAGATGCCAGCGCTGATGGCGATGCGCGCCAAATACTCGGCCAGCAAGCCCCTTACCGGCGCGAAGATTCTTGGCTGTATCCACATGACGATCCAAACCGGCGTGTTGATCGAGACGCTGATCCAGCTTGGCGCCGAGGTCCGTTGGTCCTCCTGTAATATCTTTTCGACCCAGGACCATGCCGCCGCCGCCATCGCGGCCGCGGGAATCCCCGTGTACGCGTGGAAGGGCGAGACTGAAGAGGAGTACGACTGGTGTCTGGAACAGACCATTCTCAAGGATGGCATGCCTTGGGATGCCAACATGGTGCTGGACGACGGCGGTGACCTGACCTCCATGCTGCACGACAAGTATCCCGCTATGCTGGACAAGATACACGGCATTACCGAGGAGACCACCACCGGGGTGCACCGCCTGCTGGAGATGCTGGAGCACGGCAAGCTGAGAGTGCCGGCCATCAACGTCAACGACTCTGTCACCAAATCCAAAAATGACAACAAATACGGCTGTCGCCACAGTCTCAACGACGCCATCAAACGCGGCACCGATCATCTGCTGTCCGGCAAGAAAGCACTGGTCATCGGTTACGGTGACGTGGGCAAGGGCTCGGCCCAGTCGCTGCGCCAGGAAGGTATGATCGTAAAGATTTCCGAGGTCGACCCCATCTGCGCCATGCAAGCCTGCATGGATGGTTATGAGGTAGTTTCAGCCTTCAACAACGGGATCAACGACGGCAGCGAGGCCTGTATCAACCGCAGCCTGTTGTCCACAACTGATCTGGTGGTTACCGCCACCGGCAACTATAAAGTCTGTGACTCGAACATGCTCAAGGCGCTTAAAAAAGGTTCCGTGGTCTGCAACATCGGTCACTTCGACAACGAAATCGACACGGCCTTCATGCGCCGCAACTGGACATGGGAAGAGGTCAAACCGCAAGTGCACAAGGTGTACCGCGACCAGGCCGCCAACGACTACCTGATCCTGCTGTCCGAAGGCCGCCTGGTGAACCTGGGTAATGCCACCGGCCACCCCTCGCGCATTATGGACGGTTCATTCTCCAACCAGGTGTTGGCACAGATCTACCTGTACGAGCGCAAGTTCGCCAACCTGGAGCCCGAAATGAAGCCCTCTGCACTGGCGGTTGAGGTTCTGCCTAAGAAACTGGACGAAGAAGTCGCGGCGCATATGATTGGCGGTTTTGGCGCGGTGCTGACCCGCCTGACTCCCGAGCAGGCTGATTACATCAAGGTCAATCCGGACGGACCCTACAAACCCGACAGCTACAAATACTGAGGAACTGTACCCCATGGCCGCGCGCAAACAGCGCATAAGCTGCGAGTTTTTCCCGCCCAAGACGGAGGCGGGAACAAACAAGTTGCTGACTGAGGTCACGCCTGCGCTAAACGCTCTGGATCCGGAGTTTTTCTCGGTGACTTATGGCGCTGGCGGCAGCACGCGCGATACCACCTTGGGAGTGGTGTCGGCCATCAGGGCAACGGGCATCGGTGTAGCGCCTCACCTCAGCTTTGGTGGCGATGACGAAAATGCTGTCGCGGCGCTGCTAGAAACCTACCAGAGCAGGGGCATCCAACGCCTGGTGGCACTGCGTGGCGATATTCCCTCGGGTACAGGAGGTGCCGCGCAAATGGTTTACGCCAACCAGTTGGTGGCGTTTATCCGCGAGCGCACGGCAGATCACTTTCAGATCGAGGTCGCCGCCTACCCGGAGATACACCCCGAGGCGAAAAGCTATGACAGCGACATTCGCTTCCTGAAAGCCAAGCTTGATGCCGGCGCCAACAGCGCCATTACCCAGTATTTCTTCAATGTGGAATCGTACTTCTACTTTCTGGACCAGTGCGCGGCTGTCGGTATCGACAAGCCTATCTACGCCGGCGTAATGCCAATCATCAATTTCGCCAACCTGCAGCGCTTCTCACGCAATTGCGGCGCGGAGATTCCACGCTGGATCTGCCAGCGCATGGAGGCCTATGGCGACGATCAGGACAGCATCGTCAAATTTGGCATAGAAGTTGTCACCCAGCTGTGCCAGACGCTACTGGACAGTGGCGCCCCCGGCATTCATTTTTACACCATGAACCAGGTTGAGCCCACACGAGAGATCTACAATAATCTCGGCCTGTAAACCCGGGGCGCGACGACCATGCGCATAACACGTATTTACACCACCCAAAAGCTGCAAGGTAATACCCTGGTAGAGCTGGAACCCGAACCCAGCCGTCATCTCGCCCGCGTCCTGCGCCTGGGGGTGGGCGACTGCTTGACCCTGTTCGATGGCAGCGGCGGCGAATACCCGGGTGAAATTGTTGCTGTCGAGAAGAAACACGTACGGGTATTGACGGGCTCACACCTGCACCAGGAATGCGAGTCCCCCCTGAACATCCATCTGGGTATTGCCATCTCCCGCGGTGAACGCATGGACTGGATCGTGCAAAAATGCACTGAGCTGGGTGTCACTTCCCTGAGCCCGCTGTTGACCGAACACACCGAGGTAAAATTAGCCGGTGCTCGGGCGGACAAAAAAATACAGCACTGGCAACGGATTGCCATCAGTGCCTGCGAACAATGCGGCCGCAACCGCCCACCGATTATTCACACCCTGCAGACGTTGGATGCCTGGCTGGCGTCTACCACAGCCGAGCAAAAATTCGTGCTGCATCACCGGGCAGGTAGTGCCGGGATCCGCAAGCCCCCTGACAGCATCGCCCTACTGGTCGGGCCGGAGGGTGGCTTGAGCGAAAGTGAAATTGAGGCAGCACTACAGGCCGGTTACGCCGCCCTGTCTCTCGGGCCGCGCGTGCTGCGCACCGAGACCGCACCACTTGCCGCTATCTCTATCCTGCAAAGTTATTGGGGCGATATGAAGCCGGGCTAAAGCGCGCGCAGCCACTGGGCATGCGTCCATTCCAGGAAGTGGCCGACTGCATGCACCGTATGGTCGGTGCGCACTGAATGAAAGAGCTCGAAGGCATGCTGCGCCCCGGGCAGTTCGGCGTAGGCCACCGGCTGCCTGGACACGGCCTGTAAAACGGATACAAAGGTGCGCGCCTCCTCTACCCACACCAGCGAGTCGTGCGTGCCGTGTATGACAAACATCGGGGGAGCATCGACCGCGATGTGGCTGAGCGGCGAACCAGCATCCCACAGTGCAGGATTGTGATGCCGCGAACACTGCATTACCTTATCGGTGAGCATGCCATCCATGGACATTTCAGGCCGAATACGATTGCGATCGAGAAAATCATACACGCCGTAGAACGGCACGGCAGCTTGTAGCGCAGTATCGATATGCTCAAACCCGGGCTGCCACTCGGCGCGATTGGGCGTCAACGCCGCCAGCGAACTGAGATGGCCGCCGGCCGACCCACCGGTGATCGCAATGAAATCCGGATTACCGCCATAATCCCTGATGTGCTCCCTGATCCACGCGATCGCTTTCTTCACATCGACGATATGGGCTGGAAATGCCGCCTTGGGACTCAATCGATAATTGATCGCAACGCACAGCCAACCCCGCTGCGCCATGTGGTACATCAATGGTTTGGCCTGCTGCTCCTTCTCGCCGATGATCCATGCGCCGCCGTGCACCTGTAACAACACGGGAAAGCCGCCTTCACGAGGCTCCTGCGGCTGGTAGATGTCCAGTAGATTGCGCTTGCCGGCATCTCCGTAGGGGATATGGCTGTGCATACGCACCCCTTCACGTTTGAAACTGAAGGGCCTGAGCCAATGGCGGGTGTGAATATCATCGCATAGCAGTTGCCGCCGGTCGGCGGGTATGTCCGCCCGATAGTCCTCTCCCAATGCGCGGCGCAGGGCCGGTCGAAGGTGGAGGGGCGAATCCATCGCCTGGCAGTGCAAGTAGACAAGACCCAGCCAGGACAGCGCGAAAATTCCCAGCCCGCTCTGTGCCAGCGGGTCGGACAAGACACCCAGAAATGCCAGTAGGGCAGTCAGGGCCACTTGCCACAACAGATGAATCAGCGCCAACTCACCGCACAACCAGGCACTCAGGAAATAGGCGGGCACCAGCCAGTAGAGGCGCCGCGCCTGCACGATCGCGGTGAGGGTGCAAGAGGCACTCACCAGCGCCAGAACGAAGTAAATGCCAGCCAGACTCACGTTGCTCTCCTGCAATGGAATGTAATTTCGGGTGGCTATTCTAAGGCACTAGACACTGCTGTGTCGCCATCCGTAAAAGCCCCCATACTTGCACCCACGACCGCCTTTGCGTAAGTTAGCAGGCTCTCAGAGTACGAGAAATAGCACAATGACAGTCAAGCTGGGCGTGGTGATGGATCCCATCGCCGGAATCAATTATAAGAAAGACTCCACGCTGGCCCTGCTGTGGGCGGCCCAGGCCCGCGGCTGGCAACTGTTTTATATTGAACAGTCCGGCCTTTATCTTGAGCAGGGTGTAGCGCGCGCGCGTATGGCGCGGCTGGCGGTTTTCCGTGATCCAGCCAGTTGGTTCAATCTCGATGAACCCGAAGACAGGGATCTCGACGAACTCGACGTAATTCTGATGCGCAAGGACCCGCCCTTCGATAATGAATACATCTACAGTACCTACATCCTGGAAGCGGCGGAGCGCAGCGGTTCCCTGGTGGTCAACCGTTGCCAAAGCCTGCGCGACTGCAATGAAAAAGTATTCGCCACCCACTTCCCCCAATGTTGTCCACCGGTGTTGGTCAGCGCCGACATGCAACGCCTCAAGGATTTTCACCGGCAACACGAGGATGCCATTTTCAAGCCGCTCGACGGCATGGGTGGCAGCGCTATTTTCCGGGTAAAACCGGGCGACCCCAATGTCAGTGTGATTCTGGAGATGCTTACACAGCACGGTCGACAGACCATCATGGCACAGAAATTTATTCCCCAGATTGAAGACGGTGACAAACGCATACTGATGATCAATGGGGAGCCGGTGCCCTATTGCCTGGCCCGCGTGCCCCTGGTGGGTGAGACCCGCGGCAACCTGGCGGCCGGCGGGACCGGGCGGCCGCAACCGCTGACGGAGCGCGATCGCTGGATCGCCGCCCAGGTCGGGCCAGCATTACGCGACAAGGGTCTGTTGTTCGTCGGCATCGACGTGATCGGCGACTACCTCACCGAGATAAACGTCACCAGCCCTACCTGTATTCGGGAAATTGACGCGGGTTATGATCTGGACATTGGCGCCCAACTGATGGATTGTATCGAGGGGGAGTTGGGTAAAAGGCGCTAGTGAGTCCATGTACTACCTGGAAACAGGAAACTATCAGCATAGTCGATTCAGAAATGCCATTCTCCTGGCCTTTGCGGTGCACGCCGTGCTGATTCTGACTATCTCATTCAATGCCAGTACTGCAACACCCTACACAACGCCGCAGGTTGAAGTCACGCTCGCCAGCCGGCCCAGCGCCGCGGCGCCTGAAGATGCCCGTCAAATTGCCCAGGCCAATCAGGAAGGCAGTGGTGATGAGTCCGAGATAAACCAAATCACAAGTCGCGACAATGTGCAGACCGATACTCCATCCGCGCAGCAAGCCCTGCTACCAGCACCGCAGCAGCAGGTGGCGCAGCAACGCGATGTGGTGACCACCACCGCCATGGCCCGCCGCAGCGTGACAACGGACCAGATGGAAGAGGAGCAAAAGGAAAACGACATGGAAGGGATCAGCCCGCAGGTCGAGCAACGCAACCTGGAGGTCGCCGGTCTGCAGGGGGAGCTGGATGACGAAACCAGAGCCTATGCCGCGCAGCCGCGCGTGCGGCGCCTGACTGCGGCCTCGGCGAAACAATCCGTGGATGCCGCCTACCTGCTGGACTGGCGCCGACGCCTCGAAGCAGTCGGTAACCAGTATTACCCCGAGGCTTCCATTCGCTACGGCATGTACGGCGACCTGCGCATGCTGGTAGTCATCCGTCAGGATGGCAGCCTGGAAGATATACAAGTGCTGTCTTCATCCGGCTATGCGGTGCTCGACGAAGCCGCCATCAAGATCGTGCGCATGGCGGCGCCCTACTCACCCTTTCCGCCGGAGTTGAAGGCCACCACCGACAAGCTGGAAATCGTTCGTACATGGCATTTTCAGGAAAACCAGCTAAGCTCACCATGAGAGTTGGCGGCGCTGATTGCTTCTGGTTTTTTGCCACACCAAAGAGACAAAATTATTCATGCCCGGAAAGTTTTCGGTGAATACAGCCAAAAGTGGTGATTGCCTGCGGGATCATTTCTTGCTGGCCATGCCGCGCCTCTCAGAAGGAATTTTTTCACAAAGCATCACGTATATTTGCGAGCACGGCGAAAGTGGCGCTATGGGCATCGTCATCAACCGGCCCCTGGACCTGTCAGTGGGCGAGATTTTTGAACACCTACAAATCAGCGCCCGACAAGATTATTCCTCTGTGCCGGTCATGGCGGGCGGCCCCGTCCAAATGGATCACGGATTTGTACTACATCGCTATTGCGACAAAACCTGGGAGGCCAGTTTGAAGGTCACCACCGAAATCACCCTCACCACCTCTCGCGATATTCTGCGCGCTATCGCCAGCGGCGATGGCCCGCGCGATCACCTGATTGCCCTGGGCTACGCCGGCTGGGCCGCTGGCCAATTGGAGCAGGAACTGGCGGAAAATAGCTGGCTTACCCTCCCCGGTAGTAGCGACGTGATCTTCGCTACGCCCGCCGACCAGCGCCTGGCTGCGGCTGCGGCACTGTTGGGCATAGACATGAACCTGATTTCTGGTCAGGCGGGACACGCCTGATTGCGCCACCGGGCAGGTATTTGTGGATGAAGAAATCCAGTCGCACGGTAATGGCGTTTGATTTCGGACTGCGTCACATCGGTGTGGCGATAGGGAATTGCCTGCTGGATACCACCCAGCCACTAAACATTCTCAAGGCAAAGGATGGCGTGCCTGAATGGCGCCTCCTGGAAGACCTGGTCGAGGAGTGGCGCCCCGCTCTGCTAGTGGTCGGCGAACCGTTGCACATGGACGGCAGTGGCAGCGAATTGAGTGCACAGGCCAATAAATTTGCGCGCCGTTTACACGGGCGATTGGGCCTGGAAGTGGTGATGGTCGATGAACGGCTCAGCAGCTTTGAAGCGAAGCACACCAGCCGCGAGCAAGGGCACCGGGGAGACTTCAAACGCCAGCCTGTGGACAGCCTTGCCGCAGAGCTGATCCTGCGGAGCTGGCTCGCGGAGAATGCCGAGCACTAGCGAAAACTGCGGCTAGCGCCCGTGAAAGCGGCCGCCCTGGTCGTGTTCATCGAACGCAAGATCCAGGCCATCACCGGTCCCGAAATTACCCCTATCGTGCATTTTGATTTGCAGGCGCACGTCATTGGCGGAGTCGGCGAAACGCAGGGCCTCCTCCCTGGATATCAGCTGTTCCTTGTACGCCTTCACCAATGACTGGTCGAGGGTCTGCATACCAAGCTCGGTTGACTTGGCCATCAAGTCCTTGATGAGGTGCACCTCACCTTTACGAATGTATTCCGCAACCAGAGGGGAGTTGAGCAGCACTTCCACCACGGGCGTACGCCCTTTGCCATCCTTGCGCGGCAGCAACTGCTGGGCGACCATGGACTTCAGGTTGAGGGACAGGTCCATCCACACCTGATTGTGCAGCTCGGCGGGGAAAAAACTTTGGATCCTGTCCAGCGCCTGGTTGGCATTGTTCGCGTGCAGGGTGCACAGGCACAGGTGGCCCGTCTCGGCAAAGGTCAGGGCCTGCTGCATGGTTTCCGCAGCACGCACCTCGCCTATCATTATGACATCCGGCGCCTGGCGCAGGGTGTTTTTCAGTGCCACGTCGAACGACTCGGTATCCATACCCACTTCGCGCTGGGTAACAATGCAACCCGCGTGCTCGTGGATGTATTCAATTGGGTCCTCAATACTGATGATGTGGCCGCGACTATTCTGGTTGCGGTAACCCACCATGGCAGCCAGAGATGTCGACTTACCCGTGCCGGTGGCTCCCACGAAAATCACCAGACCGCGCTTGGTCATGGCCAGTTCCTTGATAATGGGCGGCAACCCCAGTTCGTCGATGGTAGGAATCTGGGACTGGATGCGCCGCACCACCAGACCGCACTTGCCGCGTTGTACAAATGCGCTGGCACGAAAACGACCAAAACTTTCCGAACTCATGGCGTAATTGCACTCATGGTGCTTCTGGAAGACTTCCTGCTGGTCCGGTCGCATCGTCGACAAAACAATATCGCGGGCCTCATCTTCCGTCAGTGGGCGTTCAGTGATGGGATAAATCTGGCCGTCCACCTTGATACTGGGCGGAGCATCCGCAGTGATAAACCCGTCGGAGGCGCGTTCCTTCACCATTCGTTCCAGCAAGCTCTCAATTTTCATACTGACGTTCTCCGTGTGAGTTTCAGCCAGTCCAGAGACCTAGAAGTTCTCTGGCATCCTGGCTTTTTCGCGCGCCACTTCGCGGGTGATGATGCGCTTGCTTACCAGGTCCTCAAGACACTGGTCCATGGTTTGCATGCCTACTGCGCTGCCCGTCTGAATGGCGGAGTACATCTGCGCCACCTTGTCCTCCCTGATCAGGTTGCGGATAGCCGAGGTGCCGCGCATGATTTCGTGCGCCGCTACCCGTCCGCCGGTGCTTCTCTTGAGCAGCGTCTGGGATACCACTGCCTGCAGTGATTCCGATAACATGGAGCGCACCATGGACTTTTCCGCAGCCGGGAAAACATCGATCACCCGGTCGATAGTCTTGGCAGCGGAAGTGGTGTGCAAGGTGCCAAATACCAGGTGTCCGGTTTCGGCCGCCGTCAGGGCCAGGCGGATGGTCTCCAGGTCGCGCATCTCACCCACCAGAATGATATCCGGGTCTTCGCGTAGCGCCGACCGCAGGGCCTCGGAAAAACCCAGGGTGTCGCGGTGTACTTCCCGCTGGTTTACCAGGCACTTTTTGCTCTCGTGTACAAACTCAATGGGATCTTCGATGGTAAGAATGTGTTCGTATTTATTGTCGTTGATAAAATCTACCATGGCGGCAAGAGTGGTAGATTTGCCCGAACCGGTTGGCCCGGTAACCAGCACCAGGCCGCGGGGCATCATGGAAATATCGCGAAAGACCTGCCCCATGCCCAGGTCTTCCATGGACAACACCTTGGAGGGAATAGTACGAAACACTCCGCCAGCGCCCCTGTTCTGATTGAAGGCATTGACACGGAAACGCGCAACGCCAGGCACTTCGAAGGAGAAATCAGTTTCAAGAAACTCTTCATAGTCCTTGCGTTGCTTATCGTTCATGATGTCGTAGATAAGCTCATGTACCTGCTTGTGCTCCATAGGTGGCAGGTTTATGCGGCGAATATCGCCATCGACGCGAATCATCGGCGGCAGACCCGCTGATAGGTGCAGGTCAGACGCACCCTGCTTGGCACTGAAGGCCAGTAATTCCGTTATGTCCATTTGTCCACTCCCCTGTCGACACTCTGCGCCGCTGGCCAGGATGCTCCTCGTGGTAGCGAGCCACCACCACGACATATTATTCTCATGTCGCCCGGACCGCGAATCCGCTAACATTCGCGCCATGGACGAACAACTGCTTTCCGGCAATATAGCAAAGCTGCTCCAAAGAGTAAGGCGCGGCGCACAAAAAAGCCAGTATCGCAATAGTGACATTCTTGTGGTTGCTGTAAGCAAGTCCCGCAGCGCGCAGGACATTCGGGCAGCCCACGCCTGTGGCCTGATTCATTTTGGAGAGAACTACTTGCAGGAGGCCCTGCAAAAGATAAGCGAACTACAAGACCTGCCGTTGGTCTGGCACTTCATAGGTCCGATCCAGTCCAATAAAACGGGTCCGATAGCCGAGTATTTCGATTGGGTACACAGTATTGATCGCGAAAAAATCGCCAAGCGCCTGAGCGAGCAGAGGCCCCCGTACCTGCCCCCCTTACAGGTCTGTATACAGGTCAATATCTCCGGGGAAGACAGCAAATCCGGCGTAGGTTTAGCAGAGCTGCCACAGTTAGCGCGCGCCGTCCTTGAACTGCCACGCCTGAAACTGCGCGGCCTGATGGCGATACCCTCGGCCGCTGCTGACACCGGGCAACAGCGTGAGCACTTCAGCCAGATGCGCAATGTCCTGACGCAACTCAGAACGCTGGCTCCGGATATCGACACCCTGTCCATGGGCATGTCTGCGGACCTGGAGGATGCGATCACGGAGGGCGCTACCATCGTCCGCGTGGGCTCGGCCATTTTCGGCCCCCGGAACAGGTGATTTTGGCCAGCAGCGCCGTGTATACTGATCGACTGTTTTATCTCTGGTAGGCACATGGCAGACAGGAATTCACAGCCACCACATATCGCATTTGTCGGTGCTGGCAATATGGCCAGCAGTATCATCGGGGGCCTGATCGAGAGCGGCCATCCGGCGAATTGCATCAGTGCAGCGGATCCAATCCCTGCCAGCCTGGAACACCTGCGCAAAGTTGCGCCGGTTGCGGTGTACAGTGACAACGTCGCAGCAGTGCACTCCGCGGATATTATCATTCTGGCGGTAAAGCCGCAGGTGATGGCAGAGGCGACCGACAGTATCGCTGAGGTCGTGCGCACCAGTGGCGCCCTGGTGATATCAATCGCCGCAGGCGTGACCATCGCCAGCATGCAAGTCAGACTGGGACCACAGGCCGCCATTGTACGTTGCATGCCCAACACCCCTGCCCTTCTAGGCTGTGGCGCCAGTGGCCTGTTCGCTAATGACAAGACCTCACCGCAGCAACGCGAGTTCGCACAACTCGTGTTGTCCGCAGTGGGTATTACATGCTGGGTAGGCGCAGAGGCGGAGTTAGACGCCATTACCGCACTGTCCGGGAGCGGCCCGGCTTATTTATTTTTGTTTATTGAGGCAATGGTCGACGCTGGCATCGAGTTGGGACTGGATGCGAAGACGGCGCAGCGGCTCGCGCTGCAGACCAGTTTAGGTGCGTCGCGAATGGCCCTCGAAAGTGATGTCGGCCTGGTGGAATTACGCCGCAGGGTTACCAGCCCCGGCGGCACTACGGAACGCGCCATACTGAGTTTTGAACAGGACGGACTGCGCAAGGTCGTAACAACAGCGATGCGCGCCGCTGCCGACCGGGCCGCCGAAATGGCGCGAGAATTAGGCTGAGGGGAGATAGACCAACAGTGAACGCCCTGAATGATATTCTGGTTTACATGATACAGACACTGCTCAGCCTGTATCTGGTCGCGATGCTTTTGCGCTTTTTGTTGCAGTTAGTGCGCGCCGATTTCTACAATCCCATTTCCCAGTTTCTGGTAAAAGTGACCAACCCGCTGTTGCTGCCAATGCGCAAGGTGATACCTGGTTTTGGCGGGCTCGACACGGCGTCGCTGCTACTGACTGTGCTGCTACAGTTGCTGGGTATCGCTGCAATTTTACTACTCAACGGCGTTGGGATTCCTGCAGTTCCGCTGTTGCTGATCTGGTCTGTCCTGGGTGTTATCAGTCTGCTGGTAAACATTTATTTCTTTGCCCTGCTGGCCATGATTATCCTCAGTTGGGTGGCCCCGGGCGGCAATAATCCGGCCATCTATTTGTTGCACCAGATCACGGAGCCGGTAATGGCGCCTCTGCGCAAACTATTGCCCCCGATGGGCGGCCTGGATTTCTCTCCTATACTGGTCTTTATCCTCATAAACGTTATCCAGATTGCACTGCGCCATCTCGCCGACGGTGTGGGCTTGCACCCCGCCCTGGTGCTTGGTCTCTGACGGGCGGATCGTGAACCAGCCCACAAGCAGCCTTTCAGTTGGCATTGTCACACCACAGGTCGCTCGCTTTGATAAGCCCCTGAGCCTGACGTGTGGCCGCGATTTACCCGGCTATGAACTGGTATACGAGACCTACGGCGCGCTCAACGACCGACGCTCCAATGCCGTGCTGATCTGCCACGCCCTCAGCGGCAACCATCACGCCGCTGGCTACCACAGCCCGGACGACAAAAAAGCCGGCTGGTGGGACGAGTGCATTGGTCCCGGCAAGCCGATCGACACCAGCCGTTTTTTTGTTGTGTGCCTCAACAACCTTGGTGGTTGCCACGGCTCCACCGGGCCCAGTTCCATCAATCCCGCAACAGGCAAACCCTGGGGGCCTGATTTCCCCACCATGCGCACCAGGGACTGGGTGCACAGCCAGGCCCGCCTGGCTGACTACCTTGGGATTGAGTGTTGGGCGGCAGTGATTGGCGGCAGCCTGGGCGGCATGCAGGCCATGCGCTGGTCCCTGGAATTCCCGCAGCGCATCAGGCACTGCATCGTCATCGCCGCGGCACTGAAGCTCAGTGCCCAGAACCTGGCTTTTAATGAAGTGGCCCGCCAGGCCATTGAATCCGATCCGGAATTTGTCGGTGGCGACTACCAGGAACACAACACAGCGCCAGCCCGGGGTCTGGCCCTGGCGCGTATGATTGGCCATATCACTTATCTGTCAGACGACGCCATGGCGAACAAGTTCGGGCGCGATTTGCGCTCTGGCAGCCTGGGCCGAGGGGAAGTGGCCAATGCCGAATTCCAGGTACAGAGTTACCTACGCCACCAGGGCAGCCAGTTCTCGGGTAACTTCGACGCCAATACCTATATCCTGATGACCAGAGCCCTGGATTATTTTGACCTGGCCCTGGAGTACGACAATAATCCTGTCGCGGCCTTCCGCCATGCACGCTGTAGCTTTCTGGTGATCTCGTTCTCCACCGACTGGCGGTTTTCTCCCGAGCGCTCCCGGGAAATAGTCGACGCACTGCTCGCGGCAGACCGACCCGTCAGCTATGCCGAAATCGAAGCGAACGAAGGCCATGACGCTTTCCTGATGCCCATCCCGCGCTACATCGATGTATTTCGCGCCTATATGCTGCGCGTGGGAGGAACCGACTGATGCGCCTCGACCTGTCCCATATTCAACGCTGGATTGCACCCGGCTCCCGGGTATTGGACCTGGGCTGTGGCGACGGCGTCTTTCTGGAGTTCTTGCGCGATCAGCGACAGGTCCGCGGTACCGGGCTGGAACTAGATCAGGACTACATCACCGCGGCCATCTCCCGCGGTCTCAACGTGGTGGAACAGGATATGGACGAGGGCCTGGCCAACTTTCCCGACCAGAGTTTTGATACGGTGGTACTGGCACTGGCCCTGCAGGCGGTGAATTTTCCGGACCGGGTACTGGAAGAGATGTTGCGCATCGGCCGCGAGGGCATTGTTACATTCCCCAATTTCGGCCACTGGCGGTGCCGCCTGATGTTGGGTATCCGGGGCCACATGCCAGTGTCCAGCTTTATGCCCTACACCTGGTACAACACGCCCAATATCCACTTCTGTACAGTGCAGGACTTCGAGGATCTGTGCCGGGACAAAGGCATTCGCATATTGGCCAGGGATGTGGTGGGCAACACCAAACGCCAGCCGCTGCTGTCTGACAAATGGCCCAACCTCTTCGCCACCACGGCGATTTACCACATCACCCGATAGCATGCGCCTACTATCTGCCATGTGCATTACACTGGTCTGGCTGGCATGTCATCCCGGCCCGACATGGGCGCAACAGTCCGAGACTTTCGGACCCTTTGAGCTGCACTACAGTGTGGTCAACACCACGTTTCTGGACCCGAAAATCGCCGCAACCTACGGTATCACCCGCGGCGCAAAGCGCGCGATGCTCAATCTGGCGGTGCGCGAAAATCTCACCAGTGGCAGTGCCGCACGCGCCGTGGAGTTGCAGGGCCGTACCTGGGACCTGATACAGAACCAGACTCTAAAATTCAGGGAGATTCGCGAGGGCGAGGCCGTCTACTACATCGCTGAATTCCCTTTTATCAATGAAGAGTGGCGCTTCTTCGAGATCGATTTTCGACCTGCCGGAGCAGACCAGACCTACACCTTTAAATTCAAACACCAGCTGTATATCAACTGATGGCCGGGCCAATGCACAAACAGACCGTGGTACTGGCCAGCGGTAATGTCGGCAAATTGCGGGAACTGGGGGAGGTTCTGGCCCCACTGGGTGTTACGCTCA
>Ga0163150_10002461_pt1 | contig 28321 bp, 24 predicted proteins | sample OliLakLV19P2IB_FD_148628 | JGI IMG/M metagenome (GOLD analysis project Ga0163150, IMG submission 148628) | Freshwater microbial mat bacterial communities from Lake Vanda, McMurdo Dry Valleys, Antarctica - Oligotrophic Lake LV.19.P2.IB | ecosystem: Environmental > Aquatic > Freshwater > Lake >...
ATCGATCATCACAACGACACGGATCGCGGCTTTATCTGGACGGCCAAGGCCGAAGACATTCTGAAGAAAGTCCGACGAGCCCGCGCCGTCCTCGATAAAACCCCATCTGATTGAGACACTAGACTAGAGAGAGCCAACGTAGCGAGAATGAAAAATGACGTCCGCTCCATAGAATTATCTCCAGGGATCAATAGAATCGCCGCCCGCGCTTTTACTTCAGACGTCGATTTGCGCGCACTGCAGCAAGTGCCGCGACACCTAGCCCAAACAGGGTAATGGTCGATGGTTCAGGGATCGGGGCCCCTTCCAACGTGAGACCCACGAGCGCGAAATCTACATACAGATCGATCGTGTACTTATCAAATCCCGTCAGAAGGGCCGTGCTGCCCAGAGGATTTGGAGAGGTGTCGTAGGAAAACAGATTACCGGCGTTTCCAGTTGCGTTGAAGGTGACGGGGTTGGCAAAGACTTCCTCTCCATTCAAAAAGGGCACGACTTCGAATGTCCCTCCGGCGCCGGCCGTATTGGCGAGCAACTTGGCCGTAAAGCCTGTCAGATCGAAAACATCGCCGTCGATACGCTGAAGGGTGATTCTCGCCTTGTAATCCGTCAAACCTGGCGGCGGAGTCGTCACAGCCTGCGATTCCAATCCATCCGGCCAAGAAACTCGCTCCGCACGACCGATCGGCCCGCCTCCGAGCCCACCTGTAAACAACTTGTCGCGGGTGTACGTAAAGAGATAGCCCTCGGAGCTGATCGTATCCGAGGTGATCCCAGACACCACGGGCGTCGCCACCTGAGAACTGTCGAAGAAGACAACGGTCGATGCGTTGGCTGCCGCGCACAAGATGCAGCCGAGCGATGCCACAAAGGCAACTAGTTTTCGACGGATCATGTTTGCCTCATATCGGACCGTGAAGTTTTCCAAACCGCAACGCTGTTCAAGCAATTTCGATACCGAAGGTCGGCAGTTCACGTTGAACACTTAATTCTCGTGACTAAACGCGGCAAATGGCGCCAATCGAATTCTGTGCCTCCCGCCAAAGAGCGCGCGTGTGAGCACAGTTGTGCTCATCGATTGGCCAAAAACCGCGCGGTATTTGGCATGTTCCTGTGTGACGAAGTAAGGACCGCGTCGATTGCGATTGGCACGAAGCAGGAGTCTTGGAAAAATTCTGGCATTCGCTACTCGACGAGGTAGGAGTTGCCGACGAGATCGACTGGCCGAAGGCCTCCATGGACAGTTGCTCGGTACGTGCAATTTTTTGGGGGCGCGCATCCGCTAAAATTCCACGGAATGCGGCATAAATGGCTCGAAACGGCATATTGTCTGCGACAGCGCGGGCACGCCCTTGGCAATGGAACACACCGGCGCCAATGTCCACGACTCGCAGCACCATGGACGCTGACGGTTCCCGGCAGCGTGCAACTGCCATTCGGTCCACGAAACCCCGAACCGCCCTGCAAGCAGTTACCTTTTAGCCGTCGGAAAGCCGGCCTCACGGAGGTCGTCAAAGCCGGCTGCGAGCGGGCGAATGTCGTAGCCAAGTTTTCCGAGGATCCCGCTGGCGGTCAAGACTCGAACGCCGCTACCGCAATGGCAGTAGATGATCAGGGCCTTGGGTAAATCTTTTTCCAGCTTCTGTTGCAACGCCGAATCCTTGGGGATCTGCTTTAAATGGCTGAGTGGCAAGAGTCGAGTATCTTGCAAATGTCCGTTGTCCCATTCCTTCTGCTCGCGAACGTCGATCAGAATTGCTTTCTTTTCGGACAGGTTCTTTTTGACTGTGTCGAGTGAATCCTTTGTATGCTCGGCTCCACTGCAGGATTTTGCGACCAAAACAGCCAAGACGATCACGAAGGCAGGGAGTTTCATGTCACGACGCTCCGCTCTCTGGACATTGCTCGAATGATGTGGCCGACCTAGCCGGGGCTGGAATTATAGCGAATTTAATTGTCCAATACAGCTCAGACTCGTCATGTGGGTTTGATCCGATTCGACAATCCCACATTGGGCACGATGACCCACGATAACCAACGTCGCGGCACCACCACATTGTTTGCAGCGTCGCTGAGGGCATCGTGATCGAAGCCTGCATGTCGAGGCATCGCCATCAGGAAGGGATCAAGTTCTTGAAAGTCATCGACGGCTGGACCGACCCAGACGCTGAGTTGCACCTGGTCGCGGACAACTACGCCACGCACAAGTACCCCAAGGTTCGCCGCTGGTTGGCAGGTCATCCGCGGTTTCACATGCACTTCACACCGACCAGTAGCTCCTGGCTGAACTTAAGCTATTAGTTGGCCCGTCTACTCCAGCCGTGAGCTCAAGAGCTCGTCGAGCAACTCGTCGTCCAGCCACTGGTTGTCCGACATTCTATTTGACTCGGCGAGAATCGTTTTGTCCCGCGGGCTGTCTGCTTTAGCCAGAACGTCCGCGTAGCTGACCAGCTCTCCCCCGCTAAGTACAACATCCTGTAGACTATCGGGCAACCAAGTTAGCACGCTGACCTCTGATCTCAAGCCGTTCATTGCTAGCGACAGTGCCGAAGCCAACGCGCCGTTGTTGCCTACTTGGCGAAGATTGCCAAACAGGGCGTCAGTATGCGAAGCGATGCCGATCGGATCAAGCAATGCGGATACTCCACCTGTGGTGGCATCGATAACACCACTGGAGGCCGGGGCAAAGGGTCCGCCGCTGGAAATGTTGATCGTATCCAATTCGCCGTACGGGCTGAGAGAATACTGCTTAGCGGCGAACTGGTCGTTAGCATTCACGTCGCCATCGCGATTGACATCCCACAAGTTCGAGATCGCCGTGGACAACGAGTAGGTGAAATACAATCCTGTGTTGCTGGGGTCCGTGGCCGCGGTCTTGATATTGAACTGATCGTTGGCATCGATGGTTTTGAAATCGCCTGACGGATCATCGTTCGTATCCCCCGGCATGTTGCCGTAGAAGAACACGTCCTGCGCCGCCAAGCCGGTATTCGCGTTGGCCTTGACGATCACTTCCAACCAGCGGTCAACGATCGTGCTATCGGGCCAGACCAATTCGATCCGGTCGTAAGGCAAGACATTGCCGGCGTAGCCCAGTTGGGCCGGGACGGCCGTGCCAGCGGTCCGATAGACGACTGTCGGGGCTGGCACGGGTGTGTTCCAGCTACCGTCCGTCGGATCGCTACTCTGCCCCGAAATTCCTTGGGCACTCATCTTGAATGCGAAGTCCGCGACCGAGAGCGCGGCGTGGTTCCCACCCGGAGTGAAATCCACCATGATGCCGTTGATGCCCTTGTCGTAGGTGGTGTAGTTGGCAAAACTCGAAGTTCCACTTCCCGGCAGATAGGCACTCTTGTCGGTCGCAATCGCCGTGTCGTCATTCAAGTTCCCTGGATCGTTGCTCGGATCGTCATAGAACGAGTTGTTGTAGAAAATCTGGCTGCCAGCGATCGTGGAACCAGTGGCCGTGTTTCCAAAATCAACGCCCGAACCAATATCACCATCTTCCAGGTCTTCAAATTCATAGCAGTCGCCTGGCACTGGAGTGCCGATAACGACCGGTATTGAACCCAGGACCACATTTGTTCCAGCACGCACAAACTGCAGGTCAAAGCGGTGCGGAATACCATCGCCTTGAAACTCGATATCAAAGGTCGCGGTTTGACCCGCTCCGACTCCGTGTATCACCGCTGGATGATTGATGATATGGACTCGCGGATCGGAGGCCTGAACGGAAACGTCTACAGCGACATTCGTTACCGCATTTTGAATTGCACTGACAACTCCGTTAGCGACACTCGGCCCGAATCCGGAGGCGATCTGGAAATATAACGGATCTCCTGGCGCAATCGGATCTGCAGTACCGTTGGCAATCGTGGTAGTGGACTGATTCGTCGCTCCGGTCAACTTGGAAATGGACTCCAAACCTTGTCGTGGATCGAGCGTTGCTTGCGGATTCGTGCCGAGACCAATGACCAACGCACCGAGCGCATTCAAACCAGTGATCGTTTGTTGAAATCCAGCGCCTGAATTGTAGGGAGTGGTTGGGCGTGAAGTTTGCGTCAGTGAAGAGACTGGCAGCGTCAATCCACCAACACCCGTGACGGATGTTTCTCCCTTGGGTTGATAGGCAAAACCAGTATCGGTCGCCAACAATACGATGGGGAGTGCCCCCGCACGAAACCCGGCACCGCCAATATTCCCAGCAGCAGGCATGACCGAATGAGCTGGGTCGGCCGCGAACGAGGCGAAGGATGGAACATCGCCGCTTCCGCCTGGGTTGAGTTGTGTCGACGCGAGGCCGGCCGCCCCACTGTCCAAGACGGTGCCATTGTTATTGCCATCAAAACCTTGTCCGCTGACGAGCTGGTACAGGGCCTCAATATCGGTCTCAGGCTGATCGCCACCGTAACCGGGCGTGGTTCGATTGAGTGCCGACTGAATCGCGGTCATGTAACCAGACGTGCCGGCGGCAACGATCGGCTGGTTCAAAACGAACGGGCGCCCCGTCGAATATTCTGACGCGAAGTTGCCGTATTCTTCAAAGCGTCCGACGCCAAATCCTAAATCGATCCCGCTCAGCGAAGTTTGCAATTGCGAAATAATATCAGGGAAAGCGGCGCGCACGATGGGACTGTTATTGACAAAGCTTCCCGTGTCATCAAACAACAGGAATACGTCCACCAAGTTGGTCAATGCTCCCGTGGTGGGCAGTGTGATGCTAACCGTTTGAAGATATGTTTCGCCAACCGCCAGCGAGGTGGTGATGTTAAGTGGACTGACATTTCCCACGGCAGGATTGCTGACGCCACTGGGCCAGAGAATGCCACCAATCGTGGTGGGGGACGTTTGTGTATAGCCCGCTGAGACGACTTCACGAACCACATATGCACCGGGAGACATGTTCGTGAAGGAGTACGAACCATCGGCAAGCGTGATTGTCGTTGGTTCCCCCGCGTCAAGACTGTTGTTGCGGTTGAGGTCCACAAAAATTGTGACGCCGCCAATTCCGGCTTCACCGGCATCCCGCTGGTGATTTCCGTTCGCATCGTCGAACAGCGTGCCGTGGATCTCGTTGGGGCGGAAGACCGCGGCGAAATTGACACCTGTGTGATCTTCGGCAGGTCCAATCGTCACGACGTGCTCACGCTCCCCGGCGGGTGTGGAGCTGAGGACCGTGGGAAGGATCTCGCGAATTGCGTACGTGCCTTGCGCAAGGTGTGTAAAGCTGTAGGTGCCGGCCTCATCAACAGCTGGTGTATAGTACAAATCTGCTGACGTCTGTGCTTCAGGCTCGCCCACGTCGAGCAGTGAATTGCCGTTGAGATCCAGATACACCGTGATGCCGGCTAAGCCACGTTCGCCAACATTTCGCGTGCCATTTTTATTGGTATCCGCGAATACAACGCCAGAAATACTTGAATCTTTAAGAGCGGCTTCGCCGAAATCCAGGCCTACCGCGTTCTCGCCGCTCTTGAGGGCAATCGAGCGGGAGTTCGTCACAGGTGCCGTTGCCCGCCAACCCACCGTGGGCTGCACGAAAATACTTACAGAACCCGACGAAACGCCGGAGATGGAGTACGAGCCATTTGCAGCTGAAGTGGCTTGTGGTTCGCCGGGACCAAGAGCCCCGTCGGCATTCGTGTCAACAAACACTGTCCAGCCTGGCAGCCCTGAGTCACCTGCATCGCGCAATCCATTGCCGTTGTTGTCATTCCACACCACGCCGCTCACTGAGCCGGGAGCGGACGCCGCGACGTCAAAGTTCGCGAAGTCATGCGCGAGTGATTCAACCCCCGAAAAGACAGTGACGGTTTGGCTGTCGCTGAAGGTTGTAGATGCTTCCCAACCACTAGGCAGGATTTCCTGAACGTCGTAGTCCCCGACTTGGAGATTTGTGAAAGCATAACCGCCATTCGTATCCGTTAGAGTCGAAGGTTCACTCAGGTCATTGATGCGGTTACGGTTTAGATCAAGAAAAACGGTCCAGTTGGCGAGCCCCGGATCGAGAAATGCGCCGGTCAACGCATTTACATCGCGCAGGCCATTGCGATTGACGTCGTTCCACACCGCTCCGCGGATCGAGCCATTCAGAATGGTGAAGTTTGCAAAGTCCTGAGCAATCGAAACCGTACCGCCGAACACAGTGACGGTCTGCCTGATGTCGTAGGTTGGCGAAACATTCCAAGCGCTCGGTAACACCTCAGTAACTTCATAGTCACCGGCTGGGACGCTGATAAAGGAATAGTTGCCATCTGCGTCCGTGAGTGCGGTGGGCTCGCCTCCATCTGCCGCGAGGTTGTTATTGAGGTCCAAATAAACGGTCCAGGCATCGAGACCAGGCTCGGTGAATGCACCGGTCGTTGGGTCGGTTTCGCGGATTCCGTTCGCGTTGCTATCGTTCCAGATTGTGCCTTGGATGGAACCATTGGACGTGCTGAAGTTGGCAAAATCCTGTACGGCCTGCTGCCTCGCGACCACCGTGGCCGTTTGTTTGATATCAAACGTCGGCGAGACATCCCAGCCCGCGGGTAGGATCTCCGTGACTTCGTAATCGCCCGGCGGCAGATTGGTAAAGTCATAGCTGCCATCAGTGCCCGTGAGCGTCGACGGCTCTGCTGCATCCAAGGCGTGATTGTTATTTAGGTCGAGAAAGACGGTCCAATTTGCCAGACCAGGCTCTGTATAGGCGCCTGGGCTTCCCGCGCGCACGCCGTCGGGGGGGACACTTAGATCGTTCCAGACGGTTCCCGTAATCTCGCCACCGCTGAAGTTGAAAAAATTTGCCCGCGTATCCTTGCTCTGCTTGACCGTGACATCTTGAGAAACTGGCGATGTAGGCGTCCATCCGGTGGGCACTACCTCAGCCACCCGATAATTTCCGGGAACCAAATGATTGATCACGTAGTCACCGTCAACATTGGTGATCGCAGAAGGTTCCAGGGTGCCGACGGCGTCAGTATTCAGTGTGCCGCTATTGTCCAAATCCAAGTACGCGGTCCAGCCGAGAACGCCATCTTCCCCGTTGTCTTTGATGGCGTTGGAATTCAAATCCTCGTACACAGTACCCACGATCGCCGTGTCCACTGTTCCCGCGAGAACATCGGCGACCAATGCCGTGAGGACCAATCGCCCTTCCAAAGCCTCCGTCGAGAGAAATCGTCGTCTACGGGAGTTGCCGGATTGACCTTTTGCGGCGGGACGCTGGGATTTCCGATTGCTGGACCAAGCCGATCGAAAGGATTTGGGGCTCATTTTGGTTCCTAATTCTAACTTGCGAAGGGAGAGTGCTTAACCATCCCATGTCCAGCCAACCGCGGAAAATGGAATTTCGATAACGGCAGAATATGCGGAAGCGTGTTTTTAAGATGCAGGGCTTTTCCCTGAACAAAAAATCCCTGCCGGGGTTTTCCCGGCAGGCGCACTGTGCGGGCACTGCTTAGGGTGGAATGGAGGAATGCCAGCGGTCTGATAAACTAAACGCTGGCAGCTTTCTCAATTCCACAAAAGACCGGTGTTTGACCCATGCCGACGCGAAACAATCTCGAATTCGGCAAGGTACGACCGCTGCGGTTGTTCTTAATCATCTTGGTCGTGCTATTCGCGATCGAGGCGATCGTGATGTTCGTATTGCCGCTCATCATCCCACCCGAAAGCACGGTGACTTATGGAGCGGTGATCGACGCTGGCCTTCTAACCGTCGTACTGGCACCGATGCTGTGGATCTTGATTGTCAAACCGCTTCAGAATCTGGCAGCGACACGTCAGCGACTTCTGGCGCAAGCACTCTCGGCCCAGGAAAATGAGCGACGTCGAATTGCGCGCGACCTGCACGATAGCCTCGGCCAGTCTCTCACCAGTCTGATGGTCGGCCTGCGGGTTATTGAGGACTCTTCAACAGAAGCTGCGGTGCAGGCACAAGTCCGGGAGTTGAGGCGCATCGGAAGCGAGACGCATGATGACGTGCGCCGCCTGGCGCGAGGACTGCGTCCTGCTATTCTCGATGATGTGGGGCTGGTGCCGGCCCTTGAACACTTTCTGCAGGACTTAGGTAGTTCACACCAGGTCGAGGCCAGTCTAGATTTGTCATGCCAAGAACAGCCGAGGCTCCCCGAAAACGTCGAGACCGCTATATTTCGCATCGTGCAGGAAGCTGCCAGCAACGCTATTCGCCATGGCAAGGCGAAACACTTGCGGGTCAAGTTGAGTCGTGGTCCCACCTATCTCCACGTCGATATCGAAGATGACGGCTGTGGATTCAATGTTGCTTCATCCCTCCAAGCAAATCGAATGAACAGCCCATTTGGATTATTGAGCATTCATGAGCGGGCCTGCTTGCTGGGAGGTGAGGCATTCATCTCCTCTAAACCTGGCGTGGGAACGCATGTTCGAGTGCACATTCATCTCGCACTACCGGAGGGGGCTCATGGCTAAGATTCGCGTGCTGGTGGCTGATGACCATGCCGTACTGAGGAGCGGTCTGAAGCTGCTGATCAATTTGCAGGCCGACATGCAGGTGATCGGCGAAGCCGGCAGCCATGACGAGGCGTTGAAAAAGTCTCGTGAACTCCAGCCCGACGTTGTCGTCTTGGACATAACCATGCCTGGCGGTACGAGCGGACAAGTAATCGGAACCCTGGCCCGCGAATGTCCGGCAACTCGCATTGTGGTCCTCACCATGCATGATGACGCAACCTATTTCCGCCTTGCCATGGCAGCCGGAGCGTTTGGATATGTGACTAAGCAATCTGCTGATACCGAACTGCTGGATGCGATTCGCTGCGTTGCTAAAGGCAAGACCTACACCAACATTCAACTTGCCACACTTTCCAATCGGCCTTCCGTGACGATAGAGACTTCACAGAAACGGGAGGCCAATTTGCTTGAATCTTTGAGCGATCGCGAACGAGAAGTGCTGATTTTGGTGGCGCAGGGGCACACGAATCAGGCAATTGCCGACAGGCTTGATATTAGTGTGAAAACGATCGAATCCTATCGGGCGAGATTGATGACGAAGCTCGGACTTCACAATCGTGCGGAACTTACCCAGTTGGCAATCCAGTCTGGACTGCTGTCCCCCAGCAGCTGACCCCTCTCTCGGTCGCCGGTGAAGTTTGGGCGTTTTTTGCACTTGCCACGCACCCGAACGCAACCTTCGTCATCAATTCTGGGAAAAGTTTCGTTCGGCGTCGTAATCAGTCACCATCATAATCCTGCATCGCTTTGAGGCCGCAAGCAATAATCCGAGAGCATTCGCGCGTCAGAGAAACTTCTGGCCCATCAATCGCACAGAATAACAAAAACGGTCGCCTCAAGGTTCTCAAGCCCATCACATCCGTACGACTACCGAAGTATCTTGACTCGATGATCGGCAAACAGCCGCGCCAGATCGAGCGTACTGATGATACCGACCAGACGCCCCTGGTCCACCACCGGCGCTCGATGGATATGGTGTTCCAGGAATTTCTGGGCCACGACTTCGACCGAATCGTCAGCGCAGAGCACGACCAAATGCCGACTCATTAGGTCCTTTACTCGCAAGTCTTCGATCCGCTGGCCAACACTGCTGGCGATTTGTTGGATGGATTCGGCCGGTTCTTCGTGGAAACCGACTCGGTCCCAATAGAAGTCGGACGTACTCTCGGCCAATCGCCGCTCGACCAGAAGCTGCCGCACGATGTCGGCGCGTGACACCACGCCGACAAGTTGGCCGTTCTCGACGACGGGAAACCCGCTGACGCGCTGATTGAGAAATTCTAGTTCCAATTCCGACAGTGGCATTTCCGGCGGGACGGAATGAACCCGGATTTGCATCAGATCGCGGGCGTTCAATGGGGTGCTCATATTTTGGTTTCCGGCAGTTCGCCGTTCAGCAAGAATAGTCGGGCACTATCTCACAGTCAATAAAGAGGCTCCTCTGATTGAGTTCAGTGAAGCCTTTGATCGCCGGCGAAGGCGGCCAAGAGGTCCATCGTTGATACCACTCCAACTACGCATTGCTGATCGTCAAGCACCACCAGCCGATGCACCCGATTGCGAAGCATGACCTGCGCCGCGTGCTGGATCGTACTCTCGATTGCAACCGAAACCAGATCGGGCGACATCCAGCCTTGCACTTGTTCCGTCAATAAGTCCGCGCGTTCGAGCTTTTCAACGAGGGCCTCGTGATCGAGTCCACCCGCCTCTGACAAGGCGTTCAGTTCATCGCTTAGATCTTTGGCGACACCCATCAGATCGGTCACAGAAATGACGCCGACGCAGCGATGCCGAGCGTCTATGACCGGCAGGGCAGAGACGCGATTTTCCGTCATGACTGTGAGGGCCTCGCGCAGCGTGTCGTGTGGGTTGATATGCACGATATCGCTGCTGACTACGTCCTTTAATTCAGTGTGCGATCTACTCATCTTTTTGCTCTCCAGTCGCTACGGGTGAAGCTAAGCAAGTCGAAATCGTTGGCCAATTCCACGGCCCAACGCCGAATGGTATACGAGGTGCGCAACGGCAATGTCGCAAATGGCCATCCCAATCGGGATCGCTATGATTCTTTCGTTGTCTGAATCGCGACCGTGTTTCTTGCCGGTTACGATTTCGCCGATGGTGGCATAGACCGTTGGCATGCCGCCGGGAAATTCCGGATCGAGCCGACCGTCGGCTGTTTTGCGATCTCGGCCGATCTCGTCGAAGTACTTCGCCAGCGCGACGTCGTCGACGATGAACTTGTCGGCTAAATGTAAGGCCTCGGCCGTGTAGGCGCAACCGCCTTCGATGCCCACTGCGAACGCGCCTGGTTTGAACCATTCGGGCCGCATGATGTGCTCGTCGCCATTAGTGCAGGTGCAGATCACGTCGGCTCCGTTGACGCACGACTCGTTATTCGCGCACAGAATGATTTCACCATCGAAATAGGCCGAGGCGCGATCCTTGAGTACCGCCATGGCCGAATCGCGAGTATCGCGTAGGCGCACCTGCCGCAGCGAGGGAATTTGCGCGGTGAGAAACCGCAAATGCATGCTCCCCTCGAAGCCACAGCCCGCCAGCGCCAGAGTCTGGGCCTCCACAACCGCACATCGTTGGGCCACGATAGCACTGACGGCCGCGGTTCTCAGCCCGGTCAGATAGCTGCAATCCATAATCGCCAACGGCACCCCAGTTTCGGTGTCGTTGTAGACTTGGACTCCGGTCACGTTGGGCAGATCACGCTGGTAGTTCTGGGAAAAGCCGCCAACCCACTTCAGGCCGCAGGCCCCCAACTGGTGCAAGTAGGCCGGCATTGCATGAAGAAAGTTGGCCGGATCGGTGTTGGTGGGATGCACGCCAATCTTGGGATGCATTTCATACGTACCCTCGGCATGTTCGCGCAAGGCCTGCTCCACGACAGCCACGACCTCGGTCGGTCCAAGCGATAACGAGACCACGTCATCACGCGACAACAATAAGACCGTTATGTTTTTCATGGGCCAGATTCCAGAAAGTCTTGCGGACGGAAAAGAACCTTACTGCCTCGATCGGCCACTCGTGACTTGCATGGCACAAGCGATGTGCGGACGGGCACAGCTCCGCGCCGAAACCGCGCGCTTTTGGCGAGTTACAGCCCGAACTACATGCCGGATTCGCCAAGTCTTCTGAAAAAGCAATTCCAGTGCCTTCGAGTTACCGCTGGTTGTTTTGAGACGATTCCGTGGCAGACTGGACACGCGCGCGGCGGCTCCGCCAAGTTGCATCGCGGAGAGAAACTCCGCGTGGCATGTCGGCACAGCACTTGCGACTCTAGTGGAGCGCAACGTTGCTCCGTCGGTGACGCACTGCCTAGTTCGGCGGAAGTGTCAACTGATCTGAAATCACCGCTGAGTCGAAACCCATACTGCGAGGCACGAATGATCTACTCTGTCGCTGGCGACATCCTGCTCACGAATGCTCAAGTGATTGCGCATGGCATTGCTCCCAATGATCCATTCGAACAGGGATTGGCCCACGCCCTGCGAGAGAAATGGCCCATGATGCACAAAGACTATCGCCATTACGCGCATCAGTCCCATCCGAAGCCGGGCGAGATCTGGGAATGGGGCGGATTCGGCGCCCGAATCTTCAACATGCTCACGCAGGAGGGATCCTTCGACCACGGCGCAAAGCCCGGGCGAGCGACGTTGGCCAACGTCAATCACTGTCTCCGCCGATTGCGACACGCCGTGGAGAAGCAACAAATCAAAAGCCTGGCGTTGCCGCAGCTAGCCACCGGGGTCGGGGGGCTGAACTGGGAGGATGTGTTTTCGTTAATCGAAAAGCACCTGGGCGACCTGCCGACTTCTATATATGTCTACACGAAGTATCAGCCCGGCGTGCAGGCCAAAGAGCCCGGCATGTGATCGGGGTGGCTCACCCTGCGAATGCCTTCACAGGGAAAGTGAAACTGATTGGTTGGGATCGTGAGCGTCGTAGCGACGATGGACCTGTTGACCGCGTCCACCGACGACGCGCGGCCCTAATCGGGGGAGTATCTGGCGGCAGGTGCTATCGCTTGTCAAGGCGACGAACACAGGCGTCGACGAGCGGCACAAACATACGAGCTCACTATTGATTGATTGAACGAGGTTACGGAAACCGCTATTGTAGATTTCATCATCCATTTCCAGGCGGGACCAAGTCGGCTAGCTTCTCCCCTGCGCGAGTTGAATTGCGCAGCAGTCGGTCATCAAGTCAAACCGGGATGTCAGCATGCAACACAAAGACGAAGCCAGCGGCGCGCTACCTTGTTCGGCGGTATCCGGCCCGAGTGCGTCGCGGAATGACATTGGCCAGACGAACGAGACCGAGCGTGACGGCGAACGTGCTCAGTTTGAAGCCGCCTGGACTGGTGGTCTCGGCGACGGTTCGGCGATGGGCTCGGCCCTGTACGACGAACGCGAGCTGGGGGATGCTCAAACGGAGCAAGACACCGACTTGGGTGGAGGCCTCTACCTTACTATGGACGAGCTGTCCGATCTGCATTCCACGCGTGACTTCATCCGCCTGCTTCGATCCAAGAATGTCGACGCGGGCAAGATTAAGACCGCCGTGGCCTACGAATACGAACTGGAATCGCTGCAGATCGAGCTGGTCAAACTACAGCGCTGGATTCAGGAGCAAGGCAAACGGCTGGCCATTTTGTTCGAAGGTCGCGACGCGGCCGGCAAAGGCGGCACGCTTCATCGAGCATCTCAATCCGCGTGCCATGCGCGTCGTGGCCCTGCCCGCGCCCACCGAGGAAGAGCGCGGCCAGTGGTACTTCCAGCGCTACATGAAACAGTTACCCAATCGCGGCGAGATCGTGTTCTTCGACCGCAGCTGGTACAATCGAGCCGTCGTTGAGCCGGTCAACGGCTTCTGCACGCGGGAGCAATACGAGCGTTACCTGCAGCAAGTACCCGAATTCGAGCACATGCTGGTCGAGGATGGCGTCTTGCTGGTAAAGTTCTGGTTCTCGATCGGCAAGGAAGTGCAGTCCATTCGGTTCAATTCGCGGCGTCGCAATCCGCTCAAGCAGTGGAAGCTCAGCCCGCTGGATGCCAAGGCGCAGGATCTTTGGGACGCCTACACCAAGTACAAGGAGGTTATGTTCAGTCGCACGCACAATAGCTTTAGCCCCTGGATCATCGTACAGGCGAATAGCAAGCGCCGTGCCCGGCTGGAAAGCATGCGGCATCTGCTGTCGCTGATCGATTACGACGGCAAAGAGAAAGCCCGCGTGGGGCTGTTCCCCGACCCCAACATCGTCACCCGATTCCACCGCGGCTCGATCAAGACCGATTAACTCCTCCTCTCCATTGCTCGCGTCTTCGTCCAGCGGTTGAGCGGTTGCCTCAGTCAAAAAGCTCTTGGGGCCCTCTTTGGTTGCCCGACTTGTGGTGCGAGATTGCGAAAGCTTGACCGGTCATGGGCTGAGCGAGCCGATCCAGAGAATAAATTTGCTTCTAAATCTTGCCCAGGATCATTTCGTAACTGAAAATCATTCGCGTGTGTCATGGCATGCAACGTACCACGGCACCCTCCCCCAAAATCAGTTTTCGCAAAGCGGATACTCGTCGATGGCAGAACAAGCGAATAAATTGACGGCCAGCTACTACCGATGTCGTCGTGACGAGCGTTTTCTCGACACGTTCTACGACGGGTTCTTATCCAAGTCGCCAGCGATCGCTCAGATGTTCGCCAAGACAGATTTCAGAATCCAAAAACTCATGCTCCGCCAATCGCTGTTGGAAATGCTCTGTTTCGATCGCGAGATGTCCGGCACACGCGAAGAAATCCAAAGGCTGGGTCGTCACCACAAGGAACTTAACGTCACGCCGGAGATGTATGAGATGTGGCTGGACTCGCTGTGTGAGGCAGTCAAAAAGCATGACCCAAACTACACACCTGACCTGGAACAGCATTGGCGTGCGGCTATGTACAAGTCGATCAAGGAAATGGTCGCCGCGGGTGCATCCCAAGGGGCCGACCACTAAACTGGTCCACGCTCCGCAGCGCTAATTCTACGACGCACTCTCCGTTGCGAGAGGTGTGTTTGGCTTCGGCTCAGCCACACTATCGTTCCGTCTTAAGACATGAACACTACAAGCTATATGCCCGAATGAATACGAACCAGCCACTGGTCCGCTCTGCAGACTTGAAAGTCGCCGGAGTTTGCGGCGGGCTGGCTTCGTGGCTCGATGCCGACCCCACGGCTCTCCGAATTGTGTGGGTCTTGGGTAGCTTTTTCACCGCCTGCATACCGGGCGTTTTACTCTACCTGTTCCTTTGGCTGATGATGCCCGGGCCCAACGCGGGCGCGGTATCGTCTGGCACTTTGGCGTTGTCCCAGCGCCACTCTGTGATCGCCGGTGTGTGCGGCGGTTTTGCCGATTGGCTCGGCTGGGATCCAACGGCCGTGAGAATCGTGTACGTGGTAATCTCGATCTGCTCAGCGGCGTTTCCTGGCACCTTGGTCTACATCATCCTGTGGATCATGATGCCGCGAACAGATTAACGTCGGGCACCCGTTGCCAAGACCGAGCCTGGATCGGTTCCAAACTCAACCCATTCGTGAAATGTCAGCTGATTTGTCGGCCGCAGCGCAATCGCTCACATTCGCAGCCTTTCGAGGTTCAGTGGACAATGACTGAACAACGCACCACCGTTGAGCGGGCGCACGATGTGCTTCGCTGGCGACCAAGCTCATTGGATGTTTTCGTTCGGCCCAAGAATGTCGCCGTCGTGGGGGCCAGCGAGGCGTTGGGCAGTGTGGGACGGACGCTTATTTCCAATCTGACCGGCAGCTCGTTTGGCGGCCGAATCTTTCCGGTGAACCCCAATCGATCGACGGTATTGGGTCTCGACTGCTATCCCCGGTTGTCTGATGTGCCCGCGGCGGTCGATCTGGCAATTATTGCCGTTCCCGCCACGGCGGTGACCTCCGTGATCGACGAATGTCTCGCGGCGGAAGTCCAGGGGGCGATCATTGTCTCGGCGGGCTTTCGCGAAACGGGCCAGGCCGGCGTAGCCCTTGAAGCGGAGATCAGCTCGCGATTAAGCGGCACGAGACTACGAGTCATCGGCCCGAACTGTCTGGGAGTTATGAGCCCCGTGACGGGGCTGAACGCGACGTTCGCCGCGGACATGGCTCGGCTTGGCAACGTGGGATTTGTCAGCCAGAGCGGCGCCCTCCTCACCGCCATTCTGGATTGGAGTCTGCTCCAGAATGTCGGCTTCAGCCACGTGATATCGACCGGTTCCATGCTCGACGTGGGATGGGGCGATTTGATCGACTTCCTCGGCGATGATCCTACCACGCACAGCATCCTGATTTACATGGAGTCGATCGGAAATGCACGGGCGTTTCTTTCCGCGGCAAGAGAAGTGGCCCTGCAGAAGCCGATCGTACTGATCAAGGCTGGTCGCACGGAGTTCGCGGCCAAGGCTGCCGCGTCTCACACCGGCGCTCTCGTGGGCAGCGACGACGCGCTCGACGCAGCCTTCCGCCGTGTGGGCGTGTTGCGGGTGCGGCATATTTCGGAGCTGTTCTCACTGTCCGACGTGCTGGCCAAACAACCGCGTCCCACGGGATCGAAGCTGGCGATCATCACCAATGCCGGTGGACCCGGCGTGTTGGCGACTGACGCATTGATCGAGGCCGGCGGTCAATTGGCGACGCTGTCCAAGGATACGATCGACAAACTAAGCCAGTCGCTGCCGCCGCACTGGAGCCACGCTAACCCTGTCGATGCGCTGGGCGACGCGGACCCGATTCGCTTTGCCCACTGCGTCGACATCCTCGGCAAGGCGCCGGAGTGCGACGGGTTGTTGGTCGTTCTCACGCCACAGGCCATGACCGACCCAACACGGACCGCCGAGCGCATCGCCGAGTACGCACATTTGCTTGGCAAACCGATCCTGGCTAGTTGGATGGGAGGAAGTCGTGTGGCAGAGGGCGTGCAACTCCTCAACCGCGCAGGCATCCCCACACTGCCGTATGCTGACGACGCCGCGCGCGTGTTTCAGTACATGTGGCGGCACAGCGAAAACTTGCGCGCGTTGTACGAGACGCCAACGTTGGGCGCGGCCGACGAAATGGGCGCCGCTCCGCAGCAGGCCTTCACGTTGTTGAGCGGTGTGCTGCAGTCCGGGCGAACGTTGCTGACCGAGCCGGAATCCAAACAACTACTTGCTGCCTACGGCATTCCAACGGTCGAAACGCGGATCGCGGCTACTCCCGCCGATGCCGTGCAGCATGCCCGCGCCCTCGGATATCCGGTCGTTCTGAAGGTCTATTCGACCACGATCACGCACAAATCCGACGTCGGCGGCGTCCGACTCAACTTGGACTGTGACCTGGGCGTACAACGCGCGTTCGACGACATTCAAACGGCTGTCAGGCAAGCCGCCGGCGCAGAACACTTTGCAGGCGTCACCGTGCAGCCTATGGTGAAACTCGAAGGTTATGAACTGATCGTTGGCAGTAGCATCGACGCGCAGTTGGGGCCCGTGATTCTGTTTGGCTGCGGCGGTCAATTGGTCGAAGTCTTTCAGGACCGAGCGCTGGGGTTGCCACCCCTCACGTCGACGTTGGCGCGGCGGATGATGGAGCGCACGAAGATCTACACGGCGCTGCGTGGTGTCCGAGCCCGCTTGGCAGTGGACCTGGCTGCGCTGGAGCAATTGCTCGTACGGTTCACGTCGTTGGTGATCGAGCACCCACGGATACGCGAGATCGACATCAACCCTTTGCTTGCCAGCGACAAAGGACTACTGGCCTTGGATGCTCGCGTCGTGCTACAGCCCGCCAGCGTTCGAGACCAGAATCTGCCACGGCCGGTCATTCGCCCTTATCCTCGTCAATACGCGAGCGATTGGACGACCAGTGACGAACGACTGTTGCACCTGCGACCGATCCGTCCCGAGGATGAACCGCTGTTAGCGAAGTTCCACGAATGGCTCTCCGAGCAAGCCACTGAGCCACAATACGCCCAGCCCATCCAAAGGTCGGTACACGAGCGATTGGCGCGGTTGTGCTTTATCGACTACGACCGACAAATGGCGCTTGTGGCGGTCGATCAGCAAGAAACCATACCTCGCATCGCTGCGGTCGCTCGATTGATTAAGCTGCACGGCGCACCTGACGCCGAATTTGCCATCGTGATCCGCGATGACTGCCAAGGGCTCGGCTTGGGTACGGAATTGCTAAACCGGCTTACGCAAATTGCGCGCGACGAGAAACTGCGCCGCATGATTGGTCACGTCAGCGCGACCAATTGGCCCATGCTCGCGGTCTGCCGGCGACTGGGGTTCCAGTTCATGGGCGACGCAACGACGCGTTTGGCCGTACTAGACCTGTAAGCCGCGATGAATCGTTCCTTGCGTTCCATTGCGTCTCTGAGCGTGTAAAAATCGCGGTGCATGGCTGCGCGGTCTGTCGTGCTAATCGTCTGACCTTGTAAGCTGGCTAGGGTCGTTTGATGGTTTGTCTCACGCGCGACGAGTTGATGAGACGATTTCGGCCTGACGACCGATCTCGGGGCAGGCGCGCGAAGGGTGGGCGCGCACCGCGGCGGAATTTGTGGCCCCCGCGCGATTACGGTACCGACCACTGGTTCCCCCATCCCGTATAGAGGTCGTGAAGAAATGCCTTCCAATCGGCCGCAGTTCGTGTGAATGGAAATTCCATCTGACTTGATCCAGCCGACCCGTGACGTCTTGTAGCAGTGTTGCGTGTCGGGATCGATGCGTGTGTTGCCGCTCGGAGCCTCAAGTCGTTCGTTGAGCATCGCTTGGCGAATTTCGGTTTCGGCCTTCTTGACAGCTTGCTCCCACAACTTGACGCCCACATACCCAGCCTCCATGGGGCCCGAAATAACTCGCTGGGGATATTTTTCCTGATATCGTCGTACGAATTGATCATTCTCAGGCGACCGCAACGATTTCGTCCACGCGGCGTACTACTCGGCTTTGAATGCCTCCAAGGCCTCTCGGTTCAGCTGGACGCCCAAGCCCGCTCGATCAGGCAGTTCAAGAACGCCATTCTTCAGTTCGAATTCCAACGTTAAGAGTTTGGTGCGGAGCGATGAGTCGCACAGTTCCGGGGGCAAGAATTCAATGAATGGGCAAACCGGCGTCGACACGCCCAGGTGCCAACTCGCGGCGATGCCAATGCCGCTCTTCCAACAGTGGGGCACGACCAACCGGCCTCGGTCGGCCGCAATTTGACAAACTTTGCGCGCTTCGGTGAAGCCGCCGACGCGACCGACATCGGGCTGCAGCACGTCGACTTGCCCTCGATCTGCCAGATCGAGGAATTCAAAGTGAGTGTTTTGAAACTCTCCGGCGGCAATACGAATCGGGCTGCGTTGGTGCAGCAGCGCGTAGCCTTCCAGGTCGTCGATGTCGATCGGCGTTTCGAGGAAAAACAGATTGAACGGCTCGAGTTGCTCCAGCACAGCCAGTGCCTGGGTGGCACTACTCCAAGCGTAGGCGACATCGACCATCATTGTGAAGTCCGGACCCAACGCTTCTCGGCAAGCGGCAACGATATCGACCACCGCCTCATCCGGCTCTTGCAAACCATTGTGGCTATAGGGCCCTGCGATACAGACTTCCATTTTGGCTGCCGTGAACCCGAGGGCCTTTGCCTGCCGCGCCCGTGCGACCAAGGATTCCTTGTATTGCGTCACGTCATAGCCTTGCGGGAGCAAAGACGCATACGGCTTGCAGTGGGGATTGAGGGCACCGCCAAGCAGTTTGTAGATCGGCAACCCGAGCGCTTGCCCCTTGATATCCCACAGCGCCATGTCGATGGCCCCCATCGCGCAGATCAAGGCGCCACGGCGACCGGTCATCTTCGATCCCGAGTATAACTTTTGCCAGATTGCCTCAGGCTGCAACGGATCGGCGCCCAGCAGCATCTCTTCGAGCCCTAGCCCCATGCAATGCGTGCCACGGGCGCGGATACACTCGCGCGCAATCCAAGGGTTGGTGTCGGTTTCGCCGATCCCGATCAGACCTTCGTCCGTATGTACCTCGACCACGAGATCATCCTGCGCCGACGAGCAGGCCGATGGGTCGTAGTTCGGGACCAACAATACATGACAATCAATTCTGGATATCTTCATCCAATCACCCTAGGTGACGTTTGCAGCCGCAGGCGCTCGTCTGGATAAATCCAGAACCACAACGCGGCGCCGACTAGACAGAAAAAGCCGGCCACGGGCAAGGCACCTTGCCAGCCGAGATAGTCGCTGAGTAGCGGAGTCGCCACAGGGGCGAGAATGCCGCCGAAATTGCCTCCCGTATTGAAAATGGCAGCCGAGGCCCCGCCTTGCGAGCCGCCCAATTCAATCGCCGTGACCCAGAACGGACCTTCGCTCATCCCCACGGCTCCCATCGCTAACGAGAACCAGACGACGATCCAGCGCGGGTCGTGAGCGAAAACTCCGAGACCTAAAAACACGGTTCCCGCCAACAGCCCACCCGCGGCCACTTGCGCTCGACCGCGACGCGCGCCGACACGCCGGCTCAACTCGTCGGCGACCCAGCCGCCGAGAAACATTCCCGCGGCCATCGACAAATTAGGTATGGTGGCGTAGAGACGGCTGGTGTCTGTGTCGAGGTTCAAGACGTCTTTGAAATAATATTCGAGCCAATAGAAGAACAAGTACTGGAAGTAACCCACCGCTGAGTAACTCAAAGTTAGCAACACCAGGCTGCGATTACCGAGCAACGAGTACCAAGGCGCGGCATTGTCCGACCGCGGTGCGTCCGTTGAGTGACGGATAATCAGTCGAAGCTCGGCGTCGCTGACGTGGGGATGGCCGGCCGGGCTGTTCGTGGCATAGAACGTCCACGCCAGCGCGATCGCCAACGTTACTCCCCCCGAGATCATGAACGCCGCGGGCCAGCCAAAGCGATCGATGAGCATGCCGAACAAATAGTAGGTGCCGGCAATTCCACACAGCGCCGCCGCCGTCACCAGACCATTGGCTCGAGCGAGACTTTGTCGTGGCAGCCAGGATCCGACCACGCGGGCAGCGCCAGGATGCATCGGCACGCTGACCAATCCAGTCATCGAGCGAACGACAAGCAACGCCGGCAAAACAAGTGCCGGAGCCGCCAAGAATCCGATGCTACCGGTGAGAAACACAAACACCGCTGAGCCCAGCCCCATTGCCGACAGGGCGAACTTCGCCCCATATCGATCAATCAGCCAGCCGCCGGGAATCATGCAAATCGTGTAAATGAGCAGGTAACAGGAATAAACCATCCCCATGCTGACTTTATCGATATCGTACTCTTCCATGATCTTGGCTGTGCCGGCCACAGGCATACTGATGCGATTGAAATGACACATAAAGGCCATCGCCATCAGAAGCAGCACGACGTTCCAACGCACGGCCGTGGTCGGCACGTTGGAGGTTGTGGACTGCGATGGATTCTTTGTCATGATTCTTTCGTGGCCTGGAACGGCAACATTCGAACTTCGAGTGCGGAGTTACTGGGGGGTGATCAGCCTCGATCCTAGAGCCGGCTCGCGCGGGCCTGAACTATTCTGCGAGGTGTTTAGTGTGTTTGTACTTCGTTCCCGCATCCTGGCCAAGGTTTGAATTTAACTGGCAATCACGCGGTACGCAAAATCGCGCCCGATGGGACGATCTCGACCGTGGCCGGCACCGGAAAGCCCGGTTTTGCGCGCGATGGCGGACCGGCGATTGAAGCACAGCTTCTTCAACCCTGCGGCGTCGCGGTCGACAAGATGTGGCAGGTCTATATCGCAGATAGCGCGAATAACCGCATCCGCGTGGTGCGCAACGGCGGCATGATCGACACCGTGTTCGGCACAGGCAAGGGGGGTTATGAAGGTGGCGGCGGGCCGGCACGCTCGGCGCTGATCACCGTTCCCGATCTGATCGACATGGACTCCGCCGGCAACATCTGCATTGCAGAATTGCGCAGTCACGTGATTCGCAAGCTCACGCCCAATCAATAATGAGCCGCCGCTGGCAAGTATGAAAAAATCAGAGGAAACGAAAACCCGCCAAGGTCGGATTGTGCAGTACGGGCGCAAGAAGTTTCAGTATCAGAGGTATCATCAGCGGGAATGGTTAGCGCCCGCGGGTAACCTCATCCATCCATTCCGTTCGGACGAACCGTCCACTCCTGCGGCTTGTTTCTCTTGCAAGAGGCCGATCAGGTTTTCTTCGATCGTTGCTGAAATACTCCCGATGGGTAGATGACTCAGGTTGGCGCTGCAAAACGGGTTTTGGAGCTCGATGCCAATTTGGTCCAGCGACAATAGCGGGTAGGCGACCATCATGGTGATGATCGGAATCAGCCATTCACTGTTGATGCGGTGCAACAATGCGAACGGCAGGGTCAAAAGAAACAGGGCGATAAACCGCCTGACTTTGATCGAATAGACTTTCGGCAGCGGCGTCTTGAGGATTCGTTCACACGCCCCAATGTGGTCGATGAGCGCGGCGCGTTCGCGGTCCACCTGCATGAAGGCGAACCGGTCCATGCTGTAGTTGTCGCAGGCCTCACGGAGCAGGTCGGCAAGTTTCAGCGCTACGAAACTCGGCATGTGGGCGGATGCCGCAATGCGGGCCGAACCAACCTGTCCGATCAGCTCGCTAACTTCCGGCGAGGGTTGCTCCCCTCGCAAGCTGCAGCGAGCCACGTGAGGGAAGACCGCCGCCCACTTGACAAATCGCTCCCGCCAATCGGGGTCGTCTGGCCCATAGGACAACGCACTGATCACCACGTTGCGGGACTGATTGACGATACCGCCCCACAGTTTTCGGGCCTCCCACCAGCGGTCATATCCGGCATTCGTTCGCAAAATAAGCATCAAGCCCAGCGCCGCACCTGCAATCTCAAACGGCGCGACTTCCAATCCAATTTCCAAGTCGTACAGGCGTTCGCCGACCCACGCCACGACACAGATAACTGTGGCGATCAGGCCGAAGCTAATGATGTCCGGGATGACAAGCGGGGTAATCGAGCCTTGCCATCCGCACGCCTCGCGCCAGAAAGCTCGACGGTCTCGAAGAGTTATTCTCGGTCCGTCCTTAGCCGCGTTGAAGTGTGAGTTGGATCGTGTCGGCGATTGGGCGTCGCATAGGGGCGTCGCTTGACCGAGACGAGTATTGAGCAGGACTGATTTCAGGCGCGGCCAGATCATATAGAATCCGTATCTTCGAGAAAGTGATGAATGGCTTCAATATCGGAATGCGTTAAAGGCCCGTGGTTTCGGCGGAAGTCAACGGTGAGGCCGGCCTTGGCATCCAGGCGCACCTCGCCGAATAAGAATTACCTGTTTTTGCGTCAGTCGCAGAAGTCCCCGCACGTTGACCGGCAACAGGGACAGCCGCCAACGCGGCTGTCCGATGGACATGATTACCAGGTCGGCATCTGCTTCCTCGGTAAACTGCGCGATCGTTTCCGCCACGCCGCCGACCGAACTTGCCACCTGCAGACCCACGCCTTTGCGCAGGTGTGGCGGTAGTTCGCCCTGGAGGAACTTGGCCAGTTGCAGGCGTGCCAGATCGACCGAGTTGAGTTCGTCACCTGGCGCTGTGTGGCCGTTGGTTCGATTCAAGGCACAATACAAGCGGTCGATCGCATCGAGCCAGTGCACGGAAGGATCGAGCTGCGCAGCGGGGACGACGTGCAGGAGCGTCAACCGCGCCCGATGGGTGGCGGCCATCTCCAGCCCCAGCCTCAACGCCGGACCGTCCGTCGAGGCCAGACAAGTGGGCACGAGGATGTGTGTGTATTGAGAAACTGGCGTAGGGGCTTCGTGCGGTTGGGGCAGCTTGCTCGACAAGAGACTGGAGCTCGTGTGCTCTTTATGCATGGGAATCTCCTCCAAATTGGGCAATAAAAGGGCGGCAAACCGCGAGTGGTTGCCGGCCTGATCCCCAGTTCGGGCATGGATATCCCGCGGAGCATCGGCACAGCGTCTCTGGGCGGCAGCGCGGCCAACCACTTCAAAGGCAGGTGGGCCTCCGCGCTACGCCATCAAATTCCTCCGGCCGGGCGACTTAATCGTCGCCGCGGCGACTCTTTACCAGCACGAGATTCCAAACGTCCCTCGTGCTCGACTCATATCGCTTTCCGCGGTCGCGAAAAGTCGGCATTTGAACAACCAAGATTCGGCTTGTCGTGCAGGGTGAACACTATCACACGCTCGCCGGTCTTGGTGCTGATATCGGAATGAATGCTCACTACGCGCACATTGACGATGTCCATCAGCAATGCCTCGAGCATTGGCCGACACGAAGCCAGCAAGTCGTTACGCACCTGCTTGAGCAAATATCCACTCTGCGGGCTCTTCGAGTTGGTCAAAGTTTTCTCGGCGGGAGTCAGGACTCCCTTCAACCGCACGAGGATCATGTCGTCGACGATGTACGTGCGTGTTTCCACGGGTCCTCGACCCATGTATTCTTTCTCAAAGTGAATCAAGGCGCGGCTAATCTCGGACTCGATATCGCACCGGTTCTTGAGGACAGATTCTTCTACCATGCAGGCTCCACGAAATGACGGTGAACGCATCGACGGGAGGAGGATCTGATCGCCAAACATCAGCGGCAAACGCGAATGCTTCAAGGCAAGCAGAGACACAGAAACGGCCAGACCAGGAGCAGGCCTAGTGCCGAAGTTTGATACCCGACCCAACAAGATGCACGAAGGTGCGTGCAGCAGGCGGCTGAGTCCATCGGAAACGGCCGCCACCTGCGTCTGTCACGGCATGGCGGGCCAGACTGGTATCAAGCGTGCGAGTGTTGCAAGCGCGCAGGCTGATACGGTCTTGTGAGTTCAGACAAGTTTCGACCTCGCTGCGAGACGATTCCTCGCATTCCTGGCCGGAAGCCATCGCAATCGTAGAAAACACCAGCACCGCCGCCAAGCCAACAGCCGGAAGGCACGCCAGCACGGCCAGCGCGTCGATCCCCGCTGCCAGGCGCCCTCGCCCAAAGCGTTTGCTAAGCAGTGGTATTCGACCGAACTGCATGGCTGGTGATCTCCGCCTACGACTGACCCGCGATACAAAAAAAGCCGAATTACCTCAGCCTTGCTGAGATAGTTCGGCCATTCCGCCAGACTTTGAATTCCGGCGAACTTGTGCCGAGAGGCGGAGATCTTGCATCTGCATCCCCTTACCTCTCATGAAAGGTAAGATACTAGCGCTGGGCAGCGAAGTCAAGGTCAAGATCCAGTGACTTTGCGCGAATGGCATGTTTACCAATCGAGAGGCATGCCGACCAAGAAGCGCGCCCTCAAGTGATTACTTTTTCGGCAAATCTCTTGCTGCGGTCCGATGAAAAAACTGGTTGTAGGAAAGTTACCAATGCAGCCTCAGTGGTTGTCACTGAAAAAGTGGCTAAATTCGTCATCAGTGATTCACCTAAGTCGGGGGTTCGAAACTCGTGCAAAAAAGTGCTAGCACGTATTTCTCGCCACGTGGAGGGGTATGGCGGGTGATTTCGGCTGGAAGCGCGGGGGATGTCCCTCTTGAAAACCTTATTTCTCTAGCGTTCCAGCTGGATCAAACTTCGGGGCAAGGTCAACAGACACTGGTCCTGAAATCGGGAGTGGTTCAGTATTTAGTAGAGTTGCACTTCATGCGCATCGCTCAATGCAACGACATTCGGAGAACCGCGATGACCATCGTGCGACCTGCACTGCGGCTGATGTTTGCTTTGTTGCTGGTCGGCGTCACCATCGCCCGCGGCGAGGGCCCATGTCCCGGCAAGTCGTGGGAAGATGTTTCCGATCCAGCGAAGCTCGGCTGGTCTCGCGTCAAATTGCACGCGGCGCGCGAGTATTCGCAGACGATTGCAACCGCGGCGGTCTTCATCGCTGTCGATGGCCGGGTGCTGGACCAGTGGGGCGAGACGACGACTCGCTACAATGTTCATTCGATCCGCAAGAGTTTTATGAGCGCCCTGTACGGCATTCATGCCCACGAGGGGCACATCAATCTCTCGGCGGCGCTTGCCCAACTGGGCATCGACGACAACCAGCCCGCGCTGACGGCCGAGGAAAAGAGTGCCACGCTCTACGACCTGATCAAAGCCCGTAGCGGCATTTATCATCCGGCCTTGTACGAGACCGAAAGGATGAAGGCGGAGCGGCCGGTGCGCGGCAGTCACGCGCCGGGCACGTTCTGGTATTACAAGAATTGGGATTTCAACGTGCTAGGCACGGTCTTCGAGCGGCAAACCAAGACCAATCTGTTTGCCGAGTTGAAAACCCGCATTGCTGACCCGATCGGCATGGAGGATTTCCGCGTCGCGGACGGCCATTATGTCACCGGCGCCGATTCGATTCACCGCGCCTACCCCTTTGACATGACCGCGCGCGACATGGCCCGCTTCGGCCTGTTGTTTTTGCGCGGCGGCGTGTGGCGCGGCAAGCAAGTGGTGCCGACCGATTGGGTGCGGCAGAGCACCGCGTCGTACTCGGACGCTGGCGAGCGGGGCGGCTACGGATACATGTGGTGGGTGGCCAAAGACGGCAAGCACTTGCCCGGCGTGACGCTGTCGGACGGCTCGTTCTCCGCCCGCGGCTCGCATGGGCACTACATTCTCGTCGTCCCGAGCTACGACCTGGTGATCGTGCACCGCGTGAACTCGACCATTGCCGGGAATGACGTCACGTCGAAGCAATTCGGCAATCTGGTGAGTTTGATCCTGGAGGCGCGCCGTGATGAATTTCCTTCGATAAACTCTCCATAAAATACGTCGGATCTGCTTCGCGTGTTGCCGGAACGCACCGCAATCGCATCATCTGCACAAGTGCGAAAGACTTTGTGCGCCGCTGCTCCCGAAAGCATGAACGAGGTAGTCAGCGGTGTCGCAATTCGGGTAGAGTCGAGAGGTGGCGCGGTGGTTTAGGTGTAGCCTATCTGTGTCCCGCTCTTTCGTTTGCGGGTGCCTCACTAGCTGCACCATGCTCCGTTTCCACCTCCCGCTCATCAAACCGGACGTGCAGATTTCCCGCATCCGGCTTTCGGACAAGGACTCATGCTGTCGCCCACGGAACGTTGCGGTCGCGTAAGCGGAGCTGGACGAGACCCAACTCACGGTACAGAACATTGTCGGGATAGCGCGTGATCGCTTGTCCCGTCTGCACTTTGTGCTTCCGACACAACCACCGACGGAGCCTTTTGCAGGCATGTTGGGTTACGATCCGATATGGTTTACCCACGGGGCCTTGGCAAAAGTAGTTCGCCCACCCCACCATGATGCGGTTGAGTTGGCCTACTTGTTCCTCGGTATCCCGCCAGCACCATTGTCGGCTGGTCACTTCGCTGATCCGGCGACAGACCGCCTGGATCTTTCTCTTCGATGGACGTTCGCTCACATACGAGTTTCCCGTCCTTGACGAGTAGCAGAGACCAAAGGTGTAACCCAGAAAGTCGAACGATTCGCGTGGAACCTGACAAACGTGCGTCTTCTCCTCGTTGACCGTCAATTTCAGCTTCCGAAAGATGCTGCGCATCGCGTCCATCGCCTGCTCGGCGTTTCGGCGACAGCAGATCACCAGGTCGTCCGCGTAGTTCACGATCTTGGCTTGAAAACGCCGCTCGTATCCCAACACCTTCCATCCCAGAATGAATCGCCTCATGTAGAGGTTACTCAGCATCGGTGAGATCGGAGCGCCTTGCGGCGTTCCGCGTCCCATGTCTTTGTTCCGGGTCGTTCGACGCGTGCGACCCCGCTCGTCGGTTTCTTCCACCGGTGCCTGAAGCCACATCTTGATCAGCCGTAACACGTGCCGATCACTGATGCGACGAGCCACCGATTTCATTAACTCGGCATGCGGGATGCTGTCGAAGTATCCGGACAAATCCGCGTCGATTACCTCATCATGTCGCGAGTGCAACAGTGCGGAGACCTGCGTAACAGCATCCAACGCACTGCGATTCGGGCGGTAGGCGTTTTGCTCCGGCTGCAAGTCGACCTCGAAGATAGGTTCGAGAATCAACATCGCCGCCGTCATGACGACACGATCTTTGATTGTCGGGATTCCCAGCGGTCTCGTCTGTCCCGACTTACCTGGCTTGGGGATATGAACCCTGCGCACAGGCTGCGGGCGATACCGCTTCATCCGAAGTTCCTCCGCCAGTTCGTCCAACCACTGCTTCCAGCCGTACTTCTCGATGTCGTCGAACGTCTGACCATCGACGCCTGGTGATCCGTCATTCGATTGACAGACCCGATAGGCGTGCCACAGGACATCGGCTCGATACACCTTGTCGTACAGCGCGTAGAATCGGTAGTCGGGCGATTCCTTCGCTTTGGCATGCAACGTCTTCTGTAGCTGCCCAACCTTTAATGGAGGTACTAGGCTCACGCCAATCTCCCGGCTGTTGCCACTTCGTACGTTGACCTTGAACTAAGGCCCCTTCGCTCCACCGGCGTTACCCGGCTTCAGCACTACTACGGGCCTATCCGCCACCCTACCTGGCCCAGCCTGTCCGTCACCGGAGTCTGGTTGGCGGTCACGCGCCGCCACCACGTAGGGCTTCCCGTGTTTCGGTCGATCTCCTCTTCCATGCATGCCGACACCACTACCCCGGCGGATCCGTTGAATGCTGTCGCTATCTCGTCCAACGGCTACGGCCTTCCCCAAAAACGAGATGGGTCGGCTTCCGCGATATCCCTTTTCGAGGCCTGCTCAGTGTTCACTTGCGATGGACCAGGAATGGCGGATTCCGGCGGGGTATGAATTACGCCGCTTGTGCCGGGGCGTATTCGGCTTCGTATTGGTTGGGTGACAGGTATCCGAGCGTCTGGTGAAGACGTACGGGATTGTA
>Ga0163150_10002463_pt1 | contig 28307 bp, 17 predicted proteins | sample OliLakLV19P2IB_FD_148628 | JGI IMG/M metagenome (GOLD analysis project Ga0163150, IMG submission 148628) | Freshwater microbial mat bacterial communities from Lake Vanda, McMurdo Dry Valleys, Antarctica - Oligotrophic Lake LV.19.P2.IB | ecosystem: Environmental > Aquatic > Freshwater > Lake >...
CCGATCCGGAACGCGACCCGGCTTCCTCGATCAGATACAAATAACCGCCCAATTCACGCTGCAAGTCTTCATCGGCCCGCGGCATCTGCCTTTTGATCAAAATCCTGGCTTCAGCGAAATCCTGGTTGCGCATCGCCCGGCGGATAGCCTCGGTCATGGTGCCAACGGCTATACCCGCATTCTTTTTCCGGTTGAAGTCGTTGCGCAGGGCCTGGGCCGTGAGTTCGTATTTTGCGGCGCTTTCAGGATCCCCGAGCTGGAGCATGATCCGGGACAGCGACAGCAGTGCAACCGGATCATTGGGTTCCAGGTCGACAGTCTTCTGAAAAGCCTCTTTGGCTTTGGCAAAATCCTCCTGCTGAATCGCGACCAGACCTCTCAGACTGTAAGCCTTACCCAGAAAATCGCCCTGGGCAACTTCGACAAGTTTGTCCAGTTCGGCTGCGGCCTGTTCCATGTCGCCGGTGTGATACAGGCAAAGCGCGTAGGCGTGCGAAACAGAATCCTTATGTGCCTGGGTACGGCAAAGATTTGCGAAAATGGATTTCGCCTCCTCAAACCGGCCCGTTTTGATCAAAGCGTTTCCGCAAGCGTCGACCTGTTTCGGATTCTGGTCGCCACCGGGAAAAGTCTTCAGCAAATCTGCCATCGCATCCCAGTCCTGCAGGTGATCATAGATCTGCAGCAGGTAACTCAGGATCCGAACGTTGTCCGGATATTTTTTGCGCAGTTCTTCCAGTACCAAACCGTCTTTTTGCGTAACCGTATTGAGGTCTCGCAGTTTGTATTCAATCCTGGCCAATTCCTGCCTGGAAGCAAAGTCATTTTCCAGATTGGCCTTCGCAGGTTCAGCCGGGGCTGTTTTGACCGACAAACCCGTTCCGGTACCGCTGGAGTCACAGCCGACCGGCACCCATGCAAGCAGGATCATTATCAATCCGGCAGATGGACGGGCCCAATTCCGGAGACCCGGAAAACAGGCAAGAATTTGATTGGACATGAACGGAAAGCCAAAAGAGCCAGTAGCATTCTCCCACAAATTGCGCCTGTTTCGCTGTTCCTGCCGATTACTCTACATCAGCCGTTTCAGTGGTTGAAGCTGACAAACAGGATTTTTGGCCCGGAATCCCGGTTATTTCGCATTGCTCCTGGCTGGCGATATCAACCAGGACCACAAATACTCCGACAACACCCGAATGGAAACAGATCTTGTCTAGCGGTTACGCACCGGTGAAGGTTCCGGACCCGGTTCAATTCGATTCGCCGTGGCTAATTCCCTTCTTCAAGCGGTTTCTCGCCCGGGACGTATAGCTGCGGTTCCGAGCCCTCGGCGATGCGATAAAAACGGTTCGCGGCCAGTGAGCCAACCGTCTGTTTGTCGCCACCCGGCCAGAAAATCTCCACGCTATCTGCCAGCTCCTGTTTTCCCAAACCAATGTGGATCCGCAGATCACTGGTCGAGAGATAGCTGGACGCGCCCAGGATCTCCCGGCGGATGGTCCGGTCACCAGACCGGACGATGACACTGGCTCCGATCGCAGAGCGGTTGGCGCGAACACCTTCCAGCCAGAGGGAAAGGAAATTGCCACGGTTCTCCGACTGGTTGATCGCCAGCTGCGTGGTCCCGCCGTTGTTGGCAACCACATAGTCCATTCCGCCATCGCCATCAAAATCGGCAACAGCCAATCCCCGGCTGACCTGAACATCCTGCATGGCACTCCCGGCCAGGCCGGATATATCGCTGAATTTTCCTTCCGCTGCCGGTTCAAACAGCGTGTTGGACTGCGCAAACGTCCCCTCGTTCAAAAACAGTTCCACATTGTCGTAAATGTGTCCGTTGGCAACCAGCAATTCCATGACGCCGTCATTGTTTGCATCGAAAAACTTGACCCCGAACTTCAACCTGGCCCGGGTCGCCTGGCCAAAACCAAAACTGTCCCCCCGATCGACAAAAAACAGGCCGCCAGTCTGGCAATAAACATTGACCGGTTCCCCCTGGAAATTGGCACAGGCAATATCGACTTTGCCGTCATCGTTGATGTCGTTCAGGTCGACACCCATCCCCGCCTGCTCGTTTCCCAATTCGCCATAGGCAACGCCCGACGACCGCCCGACTTCATCAAACACGCCGTTGCCACGGTTGATAAACAACAGGTTTCGCGATGCGTCGTTGGCGACATAGATATCGGCAAACCCATCATCGTTCAGGTCGCCGACAGACAATGCCAGACCCTTGCAGGCGTTGGGATCCTGGTCAGGCGAGTTGGCCGGCGTTACTCCAACATCCGTTGTCGCTTTCGGTATCGTCGATGCCATCGGCACGTTGTTGATCAGCAGATTCTCCGCCGAAACATCCCGGAATGTCCCGTCCCCATTATTCAACAACAGCCGGTCCGGCACCCCCGCATACAGTACCGGCGTACAGAATATATGGACCGTGTTGAAATAGCACTTCAAGGCGTTGGCCCGTGTGTAATCGACATACCGCACGACGTACAAATCCAGGTCTCCGTTATTGTCAGCATCCAGAAATCCCGCGCTGGTACTCCACATCTGGTCCGGGTTGATGCCGCTGGACTCCGTGACATCTTCGAAATGGTCCCCCATGTTCCGGAGCAGCTGGTCCCCTCCACCATAGGTCGTGAGGTACAGGTCGACCCGGCCGTCATTGTCATAATCTCCTGCGGCGCCCCCCATCCCATAGGCCCGACCCGGCAACTGCCACTGGACAGTCGCATCCACAAAAGTCCCGTCGCCGTTGTTCATGTACAGCCGGTTCCCGGCGTCAGCAGGTCGAACCTGCGGGTCGGCCATCGAACCACCGTTGACCAGCACCATGTCCGGCGCGCCATCCCTGTTGAAGTCCGCTACCAGGACACCGGACCCCATGATCTCGGGCAGATACCGTTCCGTCGAACGATTGGGCTGGTGCAGAAAAGCAATGCCACTGGCCGTGGTTGCATCGAGGAATTTTATGGACGTTGAGATTTCTGGTGCCGGCACCATGGTGCCAGGCTCAAACAAAGGGGATGGCCCTTTTCCATCCCGGTCTCCCACATCACAATCCGAACCGCTTGCAGTATTGTTGTTGGCCGATCCCGGATCCGACCGGCGCCATCCCCCTTGCAGAGCAATGGCGATTCCGACGACGGCTATGGCCAATCCGAGCAACAGCAGACCCTGGACAGCTGACTTGTTCAATGTTCCGTTCCTGTTTTACAGATTCATGTTTCAACCGGTCCCGTCATCGAAAGTATTCCGGCTGGTTACGACATTGTCGGGGACGAATTGCCGTTACACACCGTCTCGCAGATTCAGCCTTACCCGGCCAGACAGGTGCAATCATCGTTGTTTGTCCCCTGCATCGGTGGTCTGTTTCGCGCTGGAGCCCGATCCAGATTCCGCTTCCTGGATCAGATACAGATCGCGGTTCAGTTCCCGCCGCAACGATTCGTCAGCCAGCGGCATCAGTTTTTCGATCAGTTTTCGGGCTTCGACATAATCCTGTTTGAGCATGGCATCGCGAATGGCACCTGTCATGGTGCCGCCCACCATCTGGTCGTTGGTCTTCCGGTTGTCGTCATTGCGAACGGCTTGGGCCCGCAACTCATATTTGTCCGCGCTGGCCAGATCGCCCGATTGCCTCATGACCCGGGACATGGACAGCAGGGCCGTCAGGTCGTTGGGGGACAAATCGAGGGTTTTCTCAAACGACTCCCTGGCTTTGGCAAAATCCTGTTGCTGGAGCGCGACCAGGCCCCGCAGGCTGTACACTTTGAACAGGAACTCGTCCTGGGCTACCTGAACCAGTTTGTCCAGTTCGCTGGCAGCCAGATCAACGTCGCCGGTGTGGAACAGGCAATGGGCATACCCGAGCGAATACGTATCGCTATGCGGCTGGGAACTGCACAGGTTGGCAAAGATCAACTTCGCCTCTTCGAACCGCCCAATCTTGATCAGTGTCGCACCGTAGGCATCGGCATATTCCGGATCCAGGTTGGCACCGGGAAATGTTTCCAGCAACCTCGCCATCGCGTTCCAGTTCTTTTGCTGGTCGTAAATCTGCAACAGGCAATTCAGAATCCGCTGGTGGTCCGGATACTTTTCGCGCAACTTTTCCAGAATCTGGGCGTCTTTTTGCGTCACCGAATTGGGGTTGCGCAACTTGAATTCCGTCCTGGCCAGATCCTGGCTGGCGATCATGTCATCTTCCAGAATCGCAAGGCGGGGCCCGGCCTGGACAACCTCCGCATTCAGACCCGAACCGGTACTGGCAGGGTCACATCCGGCCATCGACATCGCAAGCAACAAGATGGCCAATCCCGGCAAAACTCTGGCCAGGGATTGAACGGCAAACAGACCGGGACAATTCAATCTGGGCATGACTGGAAAACGGGACGGGTCACAAGTACACCAGAGCGTCTGGCGACACTCCACCCGGTCATTCTACACCCCACGGAACCATCGCCCAGCATTGGCAGCAGAAACCGGCAGCGCAACGCTTAAATGGACAGCGCCAGGTTCGTCAAAATGACTCGCGTAATTACGATATTCTGGCACCCTCTCCACCAAATGTTTCGCGCAATTTCTGAATACTGTTTGCACAATTTTTGCCGCGAAACATTAGGGGGGAGAGGGACGGGGAGAGGGGGCAAGAGTAAAACGATTGTCCCCAATTGTTCGGGAATTTCGCCGTTCAACCGCCGCCCGCCGGAACACGATTCAGGCACCACCCAAGACCTCATTCCCCAGCCGCGAAACGTGGTCCGTGGTCAGCACGGGGATATAGAATTGGGATGCACTTCCAACGAGCCATTTGGAGCCGGAACTCCCTTCACCAGGCAGCCGCCGGCTGGTCTGTCCGGCATCCAGCCGGGCCTGTCCTGCGACTCCGCAAGACTCGCCTCCCGTTGCTGGAGCGGCGATCACCAGTTTGCTAAACTTCTGGCCGCTCCCGTCAACTGTGATTTTGGACAAGTAACCCGTACTAAATGGCCAAAAAGAAATCTGCCAAGTCTGAAACGACCGCAAACCTGGGGTTTGAAGCCAAACTTTGGCAGGCCGCCGACAAACTGCGGAACAACATGGATGCCGCCGAGTACAAACACGTTGTACTGGGCCTGATCTTCCCCAAAGACATCCTCGGACGCGTCTTCGAATACTTCCTGACCCAGTTCGCATCCGCAGAAGGCAAGAACGGCGGACAGTTCTACACGCCTTCCTGCGTTGTCCGGACACTGGTCGAAATGCTCGCGCCGTACAAGGGCCGCATCTATGACCCCTGCTGTGGTTCAGGCGGGATGTTCGTCCAGTCTGAAAAGTTCGTCGAGTCCCATGGCGGGCGACTGGGTGACATCAGCATTTACGGACAGGAAAGCAACCCGACCACCCGCCGCCTGGCTGTCATGAACCTCGCCCTGCGCGGCATCGAAGCCGACTTTGGACCCGAGCACGCTGACACGTTCCGCCGCGACCTGCACGCGGACCTCAAAGCCGACTATGTGATTGCCAATCCGCCGTTCAACGATTCGGACTGGCACCGCAACGACGAGGACGTTCGCTGGAAATACGGCACGCCACCCAAAGGCAACGCCAACTTCGCCTGGGTGCAGCACTTCATCCACCACCTCGCGCCCCACGGCATGGCCGGCTTCGTCCTCGCCAATGGCAGCATGTCCTCCAATCAGTCCGGCGAAGGCGACATCCGCCGAAAGCTCATCGAGGCTGACCTCGTGGACTGCATGGTCGCCCTCCCCGGCCAGCTCTTCTACAGCACGCAAATTCCCGTCTGCCTCTGGTTCATTGCCCGGAACAAGTCCGGCCAACCCTCACCCGGCCTTCGGCCACCCTCTCCCAGTGGGAGAGGGACTGGAGGTGAGGGTAAACAGCTTCGAGACCGCAGGGGCGAGACGCTGTTTATAGACGCCCGGAAAATGGGCACGCTGATTGACCGCGTTCACCGTGAGCTGACCGACGCCGACCTCCAGAAAATCGTCACTACCTACCACGCCTGGCGGGGAGACCAGCGTGACGCTGGACCCGGTTCCTCTGAAAACTTGAAACTGAAAACTGAAAACTCCACGTCCGGCTATGCGGACGTGGCTGGCTTCTGCAAATCAGCGACAACGGAGGAAATCAAAGCCCACGGTTTTGTCCTCACGCCCGGCCGCTACGTTGGTGCCGAGGAAGTCGAGGACGACGGCGAACCCTTCGAGGAAAAGATGCCGCGACTCGTCGCCGAACTTAACGCCCAGTTTGCTGAGTCTGCGAAGTTGGAAAAGCTCATCAAAGCCAATTTGAAGGGGCTCGGCTATGGCATCTGAGTTGATCCCCATTGACTACGCGGCTTGGCTGGAAGCCGTCAAAACCCGCATCCACTCCGCCCGCAGCCGAGCTGCTCTGGCCGTCAATGCGGAGCTGATCCAGCTCTACCATGGCATCGGTAGCGACATCCTTGACCGTCAAACCCGCCTGGGCTGGGGCAGCAAAGTCATTGCCAGAGCTGCTGCCGACCTAAAATCCGCCTTCCCGGACATGAAGGGATTTTCCACGCGAAACCTGCACTACATGAGGCTTTTTGCGGAGCAATGCCCCGAAATGCGATTTGTGCAGCAAGCTGCTGCACAATTGCCCTGGTTCCACATCGTCACCCTGCTCACTCAGGCGGAACCCTCTGAACGCGAATGGTATGCCGTCCATGCCATCGCTGGCGGCTGGTCTCGCCACACACTGCAAACGAACCTGAAAAATCGCCTGAAACAGCGTCAGGGAGCCGCCATCACCAACTTCGCCACCCTTCTTCCCTCGCCGGAATCAGCGCTGGCTCAGGAGACGCTGAAGGATCCCTACCTCTTCGATTTCCTTGGACTCGCTGATGACGCCCACGAGCGGGAAATTGAAAACGCTCTGATCCGGCACATCACCCGCTTCCTGCTGGAGCTGGGTGCGGGATTTGCCTTTGTGGGACGTCAGTTCCGCCTTGAAGTCGGCGGAGACGAGTTTTTCATGGACCTGCTGTTTTACCACACGCGGCTCAAGTGTTATGTCGTCATCGAACTGAAAGGTCGTGCCTTCAAGCCCGAGCACATCGGCCAGCTCAACTTTTATCTCAGTGCCGTGGACTCGCAGATCAAAGCAGCAGACGACAAGCCCACGATCGGGCTCCTACTGTGCCAGAGCCAGAACCGCATTGTCGCCGAATATGCCCTGCGGGACACCACAAAGCCCATGGGTATCGCCGAGTACCAGTTGATGCAATCCCTGCCCGAGCCTCTGCAAACCAACCTCCCAAGCATTGAAGAGATCGAAGCCGAACTGGCCCATGAAATCCTGCCAGACGACTGTGAACAGGAGTCCGACGATGTGCAATGACTGCGAGGAAAAGATGCCGCGCCTCGTTGCTGAATTGCACGCCCAGTTCGCCGAGTCCGCGAAACTGGAGTGCTCTGCATTTCACCATTCCTATTTCACTCTTCAATCTTCAACTGGGGGGCTGGGTTATGGCGCGTGAATGGAAACGCACATCGCTCCGCGAAGCAGGAGTGACGCTGATTGACTGCGACCATCGCACGCCTCCCGCTGCTGATAGCGGGTATCCCTATGTCGCGATTCCGCAGCTCAAAGAAGGCAGACTCGCTCTCGCTGACGCACGCCGCATCTCGCCTGAGCACTACGCTGACTGGACCCGAAAGGCCAAGCCACAGCACCACGACGTGATTCTTTCTCGTCGGTGCAATCCGGGTGAAACTGCGTTCGTCCCAGCGGGCCTTGAGTGCGCGCTTGGGCAAAACCTCGTCTTGCTGCGCTCCGACGGCACAAAAGTATTTCCGCCGTTTCTCCGTTGGCTCCTCAATGGCCCAGATTGGTGGGAACAGGTCGGCACGTTCATCAACGTGGGCGCTATCTTCAATAGTTTGAAGTGCGCGGACATTCCGACCTTCAAGATGCCGCTCCCACCCCTCGCCGAGCAAAAAGCCATCGCGGCGGTGCTTGGGGCGCTGGACGACAAGATCGAGTTGAACCGGCGGATGAACGCGACGCTGGAGACTCTTGCGCGGGCGATCTTCAAGAGTTGGTTCGTCGATTTCGACCCCGTCCGTCATCAGGCGGAAATCGGAGTTCGGAATTCGGGAACAGCTGAAAAAAACCATTCCTCCTTCCACCTTCCTCCTTCCACCTTAAAACTGTTCCCCTCCACATTCCAAGACTCCGAACTTGGTAAGATTCCTGAGGGGTGGCGAATCGAAACGCTCGGCGATCATGTCGAACTGCAACGTGGCAAGACGTACAAAAGCAAGTTGAAAGGAACTCCCGGTCCATACCTTCTTGCCCTTGGTTCGATCGAACGCAACGGCGGCTTTCGCAGCAACAAACTCATGACCTATGGCGGCGACAACCCCGAAAACCTTTTGGTCTCTACGTCTCGCTCAAAGATGTCACACAGGCTGCCGACCTTCTCGGTGCCGTCGCTCGCGTTCCAACCTCAATAAAAGTTGGCCGCATGACCCAAGACACAGTCAAGCTGGTTTTCGACGAAGACGCACCGTCCCGGCACATTGTCTACCGAACTTTGTTGACGCCCGAATACCGAGTGCATTGCCGATCACACGCGACAGGCACCACAAACCTTGGACTCGCTCGCAACGATTTTTTGTCGTATCCGCTTATCGTTCCACCGGGCGAGGTAGAGAAAGCATTCGACAAGTTCATGGACGATTTGGAAAGCCGTATCGACACCAACGAGCGTGAATCCTTAACGCTGAGTGCCCTTCGCGACACGCTGCTTCCCAAGTTGCTCTCCGGCGAGTTGCCCGTGCCCGCCGCGCTCACCGCCACCGAGGAGGCCCTCGCATAATGAAAGCCAAGTGGAAAAGAAATGGAAAGACATGAGTTTGAACAAGTCGATCCGCTGGTTGACGATATCGCTGAAATCGTCAGCGAATTGATCGACAGTGACACGCTGGCCGATTTGAAAAACAAATTATCCGAAATCAGCCGTATCCTCGGCGAACCGTATTCGGTGTCGCTCGATTTCAACTTGCAAGTGTTTGACTCCGACCGCGAAAAGAGTATGCCGCTACTGCAAACAGGTCTGGGAACCAGCAACGGCGCTCCGCCTTATCAATGTTGGAGCGACTCCTCGCCGCATCGCTACGTCGTTAACGGACAACTGAGCATTGTCCCTCACGATCACTGTCCGGCCTGCTGGGGCCATTGGGATTTCAAGGATCGATTCCCCACCTGCCCGGAGTGTGGCGTGAGATTGGGGGATCAGGTCAAGTGGTTGCTGGACAATGATTCATGCCCCAACTGCGACGAGGGTACCGTTTCGCCCAGCAACCCGACTTGCACCAAATGCGGGTATTCAGTCAACCCAGCCTACACTGTGTGGGGGTAGTTTTATGGAGTCCTTGATGACGAGTCCCCTTCGCGACACGCTGTTTCCCAATCTGCTCTCCAGCGAGTCTCCCGTGCCCGCCACGCTCACCGCCGCCGAGGAGGCTTTGGAATGAATGTGTCAAATCGAAGAGTTCGACGAGCCGGTTCGGTCAAATTCGAACTGATCAAGAAGTCGCGAGAAGCGGCCCTTTGCGGAGTCCAGATTTTCAATAACCCGAATGTTACGTTCAAGGCGGAAGCCTACGTCGTGCTAATGATAGTGTCGTGGACCTACCTATTGCATGCTTACTATCGTTCTAAAAGAATTGACTACCGATACTTTACGCAAACCGGACGACGCAAGAAATATGACACGACTGCAAAGGGCGCGCACAAGTATTGGGAACTCGAACGATGCCTCAATGACCGTCAATCGCCTATCGACAAGAATACCGTGAACAACCTGAAGATCCTGATTGGCCTTCGACACGAAATTGAGCATCAAATGACAACACGTATCGACGATTTGCTAAGTGCGAGGTTCCAGGCTTGTTGTCTGAATTACAATCGTTACGTCAAGAAACTATTTGGCGACGGACACGGCATCGACAAGCACCTGTCTTTTAGCCTTCAGTTTTCCACAATTGACATGGAACAAAAAGACATGCTGGCGGATCATCCAGAACTTCCGGCGAACATCCAGTCATATATTCAAGATTTTGACGAATCGCTCACCGAGAAAGAATACGCGAGTGAACACTATGCGTATCGAATCCTGTTCGTTCCCAAAACCGCCAATCGGAAGGGGCAAGCCGATAGAGTGATCGAGTTTGTTAAGGCCGACTCACCGTTGGCGGACAAAGCAAACGTTGAGTACGCCGTGATCAAAGAGACAGAGAAGAAGAAGTACACGGCAGGTCAAGTCGTACAACTACTGCAAAAGGAAGGTTTCAAAAAATTCAAAATGCACCAACACACGGAGCTGTGGAAAAGGCTGGACGCCAAGAATCCGGCGAAAGGCTTTGGAGTCAACGTCGCAGACAAGTTTTGGCACTGGTACGACTCGTGGATTCATCTGTTGAAGCAGCACTGCAATGACAACAGGAGCGAATATGAATAACGACGAAACATGCGTTTTTCGATTTCGTTCGGTAACTTGCGAAAACGGGGTAGCAATCTGATGGCATTTGATTCAAATCTTGCACTTCGGCTTCTGCGATTGGGTACGCAGAATCCGAACGCCGAATTCCGCGACGGTCAACAGGAATCAATTCGGCATGTCGTCGAAGGAAATGGTCGTTTGCTGGTGGTGCAGAAGACAGGCTGGGGAAAGAGTTCCGTCTATTTCATCGCCACAAAGTTGATTCGTGACCAGGGAATGGGGCCGGCGATTCTGATTTCCCCGTTGTTGGCTCTGATGCGGAACCAGATTGCAGCAGCGAAACGTATGGGTGTCAGAGCTGCGACGATCAACTCGGAGAATCGTAAGGAGTGGCAGGAGGTTGAAGCGGCATTGGCATCGAATGAAGTAGATATTTTGTTGATCTCGCCGGAACGTTTGGCGAATGAACATTTCGTTTCCGAGGTACTTTCGCCGATCGCAGGAAAAGTTTCATTGCTGGTCATCGATGAAGCACATTGCATTTCGGATTGGGGACACGACTTCCGTCCGCAGTACCGATTCATCGAACGAATTCTTCGCAACCTTCCCCTGAATCTCCGCGTACTCGCAACGACAGCCACAGCAAACAATCGTGTTCTTGAGGATTTGCGGGTTGTCCTCGGTCCTGATATCAGCGTGTCCCGTGGCGAACTGGGACGACCATCGCTTCTGCTGCAATCCATTCGATTGGCAAGCCCCGTGGCTCGTATGGCATGGCTGGCAACGCATGTGCCTAACCTGCAGGGCAGTGGCATCATTTATACTTTGACAGTGCGCGATGCCGTACAACTGGCAGGATGGTTAAAGGCTCGCGGGATCGAAGCGGAAGCTTACAGCGGCGAAAGTGGAGAACGCCGAGTTGAACTGGAAGATGCTCTCCTTCAAAACCGCGTGAAGGCATTGGTGGCCACGACGGCACTTGGGATGGGTTTTGACAAACCGGATCTGGCATTTGTAATACACTACCAATCGCCCGGATCTGTGGTTGCTTACTACCAACAAGTCGGCCGCGCAGGGCGTGCATTACCAGCAGCTTATGGAGTTTTGCTGAGCGGAGCGGAGGAGACAGACATCAACGATTTCTTTATTGAGAGTGCTTTCCCTACCCGTGAAGAAGTTGCCGACGTATTGGCTGCCCTCAACTCCAATTCCGCAGGGCTATCGATCAACGAGTTCTTGCCGCTGATCAATGCCAGACGAGGCAGAATCGAAAAGGCAATTCAACTACTGGCGTTAGAGTCTCCTGCTCCGATTGCAAAAGTGAAGGGCAAATGGACATTGACGGCGGCGACATTGGCTGACAGTTTCTGGGAGCGTGCCAATCGCCTTACAACGCTGCGGCGAGCGGAACAACGCCAGATGCAGGAGTATGCGGGCCTGACTTCTGGGCACATGGATTTCCTGATTCGTGCGTTAGATGGACCATCAGGTGTACCCGCTACACCGCCGATCACGCCCTTGCCGACAGGATTTGATCCCGAACTTGCCACGCATGCTGTAAACTATTTGCGTCGAACAAGGATACCGATTGAACCGCGCCGGCAATGGCCGGCTGGAGGGCTGCCACAAATGAATGTGCGAGGAAACATTCCGGAAGGACTGCAATCGCAGGAAGGACGAATGCTTTCGATGTGGAACGATGCAGGTTGGGGAACTCTCGTTCGCCAGGGAAAGTCGCAAGATGGCCGGTTTGCGGATCCGCTTGTTGAAGCCTGTGCCACGATGGTTCGGGCGTGGAACCCGGAGCCGTCACTGAAATGGATTACCTGCATTCCTTCACACCGGCATCCAGAACTTGTCCTCGATTTCGCTCGCAGACTTGCGCACGCCTTATCATTGCCATTCCACAAACTTTTTTCGGAAAGCTGATGACCGCCCTGCGCAGAAAGAGATGGCGAATAGCAGTCAACAAGCCAGGAACGTCGCTGGTTCGTTAATTGTTCAGGGGACTGTACCAGCGGGATCAGTTCTGCTCGTGGATGACATGGTCGATTCCCGTTGGACAATGACGGTTGCGGCCTATCTTTTGAGATCCAATGGTAGTGGTGCAGTTTTTCCCTTGGCCCTGGCATCGACTGCGAATTCAGACGAATGATTGAACCACTCACACCAAACACGCAGGCGATTCTGCTTTTAACCGCTCCACTGCTCACTGGGCAACGTGGCACCTCTTGCGATCTACTTGGCTTGAGCGACTACAACCGGCTAACCCGAATTCTGCGCGCCAAGCAAAACGAGCCGGCCGATTTGATTGCTCCGGATGCAGATGACCTGATTGAAGCTTGTGCGGAACCGTTTGGACGCGAGCGGCTGGACGCTCTTCTTGGGCGGGGATTTTTACTCAGCCAGGCCGTGGAGCGGTGGAATTCGAGAGCCATTTGGGTAATTAGCCGTGCTGACGCCAGGTATCCGAAACGGTTGAAAACAAGGCTTAAAGAAGCTGCTCCACCTCTTCTTTACGGTTGCGGAGACATTGCTTTGTTGGAGAAAGGCGGTCTCGCCGTCGTCGGTTCCCGGGCAACGGACGATGAACTAATAAATTACACAGAGAAAGTGGGACGCATTAGCGCGGAGGCGCATCGGTTGATTGTTTCAGGTGGAGCCAGGGGTATCGACCAGGCTGCGATGCGCGGAGCAATAATGGCAGGTGGTGAGGTGGCAGGAGTGATAGCGGAAAGTCTGGAAAAAGCTGCGTTGTCGCGCCACAATCGGGAACCATTGATGGAGGGCAGATTGGTTTTGGTGTCACCGTACGACCCTGCTGCAGGCTTTAACGTTGGTCACGCCATGCAGCGCAATAAACTTATTTACGCACTCGCAGATGCGGCATTGGTTGTGACATCTGATTTCCAAAAGGGTGGAACGTGGGCGGGCGCTATTGAACAACTGGATCGCTTAAGATACGTGCCCGTCTTCGTGCGTAACGATACCAACTCAGGCAAAGGTATTGAGGCCCTTCTCAAACGCGGCGGTCGAACGTGGCCGGACCCAGAAAACGGATCTGAGCTTTTGGCGACTCTCCAGGCTGCAATGGATTCTGTCGCTTCGGAGCCTAGGCAAGGCACGTTACCTTTGAGAGTCGAAGAAGAACCTGCCAATTGTAGAATTGCGCCTGTCGTGGCAGTTTCCGTCTTGCCTACTGAGCCGACATTGGAGAGTTACGAACAAACGTCAACTGACACTAACCAGTTGCCTTCAACTGAGCTGTACTCTACGGTTCGTGCCATTTTGTTGCGAGAGCTTACCAGCACGCTAACAGAGGAAGATGTGGCGAAAATGCTGGACGTAACAAAAACCCAGGCCAAAGCCTGGCTCGCTCGCTTGATCGAGGATGAGGTCGTTGAGAAAGTCAACAAATCCAGACCAGCAAGATTCCGAATCACAAATGATGCGGAATGGCTAATTTGAATCCATGAGCCTAAATGAAACCCATGTCGAAGATGCCACGTTGGAGTGGCTTGCAGAACTCGGCTATGCCGTGGGGCACGGTGCGCATATTGCTCCCGGGGAACCGGCGGCGGAACGGGGTTCGTTTGGGGATGTTTTACTGGCTGGGAGATTGCGGGATGCGATCTGGCGTTTGAATCCGGAAATGCCGCTGGAGGCGCGAGAGGATGCTGCGCGGAAAGTACTGCGGGTCGCGACTAGTTCTGTTGTCGGATCCAATCGGGCTTTTCACAAAATGCTTCGCGATGGGGTTGATGTCGAGTACACGCGGGCGGATGGTTCGATCAAGGGTGACAAGGCCCAGCTAATCGACTTTGACGATGAGGCCGCAAACGACTGGTTGGTGGTGAACCAGTTCACGGTGATCGAAAACCATCACAACCGCCGACCGGATATTGTGGTTTTTGTGAACGGGTTGCCACTGGGGTTGATCGAACTAAAAAACGCTGCTGACGAAGACGCGACGATCTGGAGTGCCTATTCCCAATTGCAAACGTACAAGGCCGAGATTCCGTCGCTATTGCACTACAACGCGGTGCTGGTCGTCAGCGATGGGTTGCAGGCGCGGATCGGTTCGGTGACGGCGAATCAGGAGTGGTTCAAGGTCTGGCGGACGATCGACGGCGAGGGGGATGCAACTGGTTCGGCTCTGGAACTGGAAGTTCTTGTTCGCGGTGTGTTCGAGCCCCAACGGTTCCTGGACCTGCTACAGCATTTCATCGTGTTCGAAGAAGATCCCGATTCAGGCTCGGTCCACAAGATCGTCGCCGGGTATCACCAATTCCACGCCGTTAATGCGGCTGTCGAGGAAACGGTGCGGGCCAGCGGAATGACCGGAGTCGAACTGACGAAAGAAAAACAGGGCGCGTACTGGACCGGACGAATGCATGGCGGCGAAGCTGGCGACCGACGGGCTGGTGTGGTCTGGCATACTCAGGGGAGCGGCAAGAGTTTTTCGATGCTGTTCTACGCTGGGCGAATCGTACGGCATCCGGCCATGCAGAACCCAACGCTGGTTGTATTAACCGACCGCAACGACTTGGACGACCAGCTGTTTGGCCAATTTCAACGTTGCCATGCCATTCTCGGACAAATGCCGGTTCAGGCGACCGGGCGCGAACATTTGCGGGAACTGTTGTCGGTGGCCAGCGGAGGCGTGGTCTTCACGACGATCCACAAATTCATGGCGGAAAAAGGCGAGCAGAATTTTGCCCTGAGCGAACGCCGCAACATCGTGGTGATCGCCGACGAAGCACACCGCAGCCAGTACGATCTGATCGATGGTCTGGCCAGAGACATGCGCGATGCCCTGCCAAACGCTTCGTTCATTGGCTTCACCGGAACGCCGATCGAACAAACGGACGCCAATACGCGGGCGGTCGTCGGAGATTACATCAGCATCTACGACATCCAACGGGCGGTTGCCGACAGGGCGACGGTTCCGATTTACTACGAGAGCCGGATTGCCAAGCTGAGTTTGAACGCGGCGGCAATGCCCAAAATCGACGCCGAGTTCGACGAAATCACCGAAGGTGAGGAGCAGACCAAAAAGGAGAAGCTGAAATCCAAATGGGCTGCCCTGGAGGCCTTGGTCGGCGATCCGAAACGAGTCGCTCTGATTGCCGCTGACCTGGTTTCGCATTTCGAAAAACGGGTCGAGGCGATGGATGGCAAGGCGATGGTCGTGTGCATGAGCCGCCGGATTTGCGTGGACTTGCACAACGCCATTATCAAGCTGCGCCCGGACTGGGCCAGCGCTCCGGATGACGATGTCGAAGCGGAATCGGGCAAGTCCTGTGTTGTAAAGGTAATCATGACCGGTAGCGCCGAAGACGGCCCGGACTGGCAACCGCACATCCGAAACAAGGACAAGCGCCGAAAACTCGCGAACCGGTTCAAATCCAGTTCTGACCCATTCCGAATCGTAATCGTGCGCGACATGTGGCTGACCGGTTTTGATGCACCGTGCCTGCACACCATGTACGCCGACAAACCGATGCAGGGACACGGACTGATGCAGGCCATCGCCAGGGTGAATCGTGTGTTTCGGGACAAGCCAGGCGGGTTGGTTGTCGATTATCTGGGGCTCGCCGATCAACTGAAACAGGCATTGGCCAATTACACCCAAAGCGGCGGACAGGGAAATCCGACGTATGACACGGCCCAGGCAATTGCCGTGTTGCTGGAAAAGCACGAAGTCGCCTGCGACATGCTGCACGGATTCAATCGGGGCAAATGGACAACAGGAAAACCCGGCGAACGTCTCGCATTGATCCCAGCGGGCCAGGAACACGTTCTGGAGCAAGATGAAGGGAAGAAGCGGTTTGTACAGGTCGTGACCGAAATCTCCCGGGCGTTTGCCCTGTGTGCGGCCAGTGACGAGGCGACGGCAATCCGTGACGATGTGAGTTTTTTCCAGGCGATCCAGGCTGCGCTGAACAAACAGAGCACAAACAGTAGAAAAACCCCAGAACAAATTGATGCCGCAATCCGCCAGCTTGTGTCAAGCGCCATTACCACCGACGGTCAGGTCATCGACGTCTTCACGGCAGCCGGTTTGCCAAGGCCGGATATCGGCATCCTATCCGAACAATTCCTTGCAGAAGTCCGGGGCCTGAAACACAAGAACGTAGCTGCGGAATTGCTGGCAAAACTGCTGAACGACGAGTTAAAAGTCCGTTCCAAACGGAATCTGGTCCAGTCGCAACTGTTCAGCGAAAAACTGAAGAAAACCCTCAACGCCTACCACAACCGCGCGATTGCCACACAGGAAGTGATCGAGGAACTGATCCGGCTGGCCAAAGAAATGGACGCGGCCTCCAAACGAGGGGCGGACCTGGGTTTGACCGACGACGAAGTTGCCTTTTACGACGCTTTGGCGGCCAACGATTCGGCAATTCAGGCGATGGGCGATGAAAAACTGAAGGTGATCGCAGCTGAACTGATCACACAAGTCCGCAAAAGCGTCTCGATCGACTGGACCCTCCGCGAAAGCGCCCGCGCCCGAATTCGCGTCATGGTCAAACGAATCCTCAACAAATACGGATACCCACCCGACCTGCAAGAAGAAGCCGTCAGAACTGTTTTGCAGCAAGCTGAATTGTTGTGTGCCGACTGGGCTAGCGACGAATAGTGGTTGATCGTGTTCCGGCGATACCCCCTCGATCAAACGCTGGCGAAAGGCCTTGAAGGCCACCGGGCCGAATTGAATGGCCAGTTTGGAACCGTGGACTTTCCGCAGATCCTTCATGACGTTTTGAGCCGTGCCGAATTCGCCGGTCAGTTTTCCGTTTTTCCGATAATGCAGTTTGGCCTTCCGGATGTAATCAAGACAGCGTTCGGTGATTTTCACGGAATCCGGTTCCGTTATGGATCCGGCCGACGTGCGGCCAGTGGCCAGCCATTCCCCGACCAGCGTGTTGTATTTCCGGCGAGATGCTGCCGACCCGTATTTTCCCAGATAGTGGTCATTGCCATTGAGAGTGACCACGGCCTGACCAGATGCTTTGTGTCGACAATATTTCGGCGCAGTTCCCATGATTTTGGGCATGATGGCGGTTCCTTTTGAGAGCCAAAACCGTAAATATGGTTTTTGAGACTCCAGAAAAGGCCGCGCTGCCGAACATCAGCAGGTAAGAAATACGTGTCTATCGGCGGTTATTTTGAAAAATGGAGATGAAGAGGCTCGAACTCTCAACCCCCTGCTTGCAAAGCAGGTGCTCTCCCAATTGAGCTACATCCCCGGGGTTCATACTGCAAAATCACGCCAATCCAGCGGCTATCGTCGCATCAATGCTGGCGGGCGGGACTCAATGGGCGTACCAAGATTCGAACTTGGGACCTCGTCGTTATCAGCGACGCGCTCTAACCAACTGAGCTATACGCCCGCGTGATCAACGCGGATTTCCCACAGCACGACGGCAAAAACAGGGCTAAATGGCGAATTCGGCAGGTCGCGTCATTCTAGTAACCTCGCTCTGCCTGTCAAACCATGGACCCCGCGACATCAGGCCCTGCCGGGACCACAACGGAATCGCCCGTTTTGCGGCTCCCGGCCTGCCGTTTCCTGTTCATCGGCAGTCACAAAAAATGAATCCAGGGCTTTTGGACCCGTGCCCGTTATTGCGGACAGGCAACCGGAATTCACGGTTCAACCAGAACTCCTGTTGCATGACAGCAGATCAATCCACAGGTTCGGAACACCCGGACAATGGGCAATTCGACTTTCCAATCCTGGTTCGAACGGATATTTTTTACCCGTTGGGGAGAACGTCGGCCCCTTCGATTCTCAAAAAGACCCAATTCGACCGCCCGTTTTCCACAGATACGTGTATGAATGCCATGCGAACCATGAATTTGTCCCGATTTTCCCGCTTCACGGCCATATGGGTGACCCTGTTGGCCTGTGCCCCTTGCCCGGCCCAGGACCCCCAGCTGAAACAGGCGTTGAAGATTATTCCGGTTCACGCCGATGCCGAGGATTTCGAAACGCCTTCCGATGAAGAATTGGCGAGCTGCACGATCGAACCCTCGACCGATTCTATGAAGCTTCCGGGCTGGATCGTCAAAGACGGGGGAGGGCGGATGCTTCGGCTGTTTCTCGACATCGATCGGGACAACAAACTCGACCAATGGTCATTTTACCGGAATGGAATCGAAGTCTATCGGGACCTGGATACCAACAAGAACGAGAAAAAGGACCAGCATCGCTGGATGGCGACAGCAGGTACCCGATGGGGTATCGACCAGGACGAGGATGGCAAGATTGACAGCTGGAAGATTATCAGCGGCGAAGAAGTTGCGGTCGAGATTTTCAACGCGGTAAAAACCGGCGACCGGCAACGCTTCACGGCCCTCCTCCCGACCAGCGAGGAATTGAGATCCCTGAAACTGGGCGAAACCATGCACAGCACCGTCGAAGCGGCTTTGAAAAAAGCGGCGGCGGATTTTGAATCGTTTGCCAAAAAGCAGACCGCCGTCAAACCCGCTTCCGAATTCGTCCACTTCGGTTCCTCCCGCCCGAGTCTGGCAATTGCCGGAAGCAACGGACTGGAACAGGATGTGATTGTGTATGACCATGCCACCGCAGTCTTTGAAACGGGTGAGGACCTTGAGCAGTTGTCGCTGGGGACCATCGTGCAAATCGGCAACGCCTGGCGTGCGATTGAATTGCCGGTGATTATCGACGAGAAAAATCCGGCTGGTAACGGCGGCCTGTTTGTTCCGCTCCCCGGGATGGGTGAGAGTGTGGTGACCTCGGAGAACCCCGGGCTGAACGAACTGTTTGAGAAGTGGCAGGCACTTGAACAAAAACTCGTGGACGCGAAACCCGGAGCGGCAACCGAGCGGCTTCAGGAAGAACGGGCCGACGCATTGATGGAACTGGTTCGGGGCAGTGCGAACGGAGAAAACCGCAAGAACTGGGCCCGACAGCTGGCCGACACCGTTACCGCTGCATACGCCGAAGGGCTGTTCGAGGGTGGGCTGAAGAAACTTGCCAAACTCTCCGGGCAACTGAAAGACGCCGGTGCCGAATCCGAAGTCGACTACTTTGCCTGGACCGCGTTGTCGGCCCGCTACACCCGCGACTTTCGCGATGCCGGGAACGACAAATCGGAAGCAACCGGCCGGTTCATGAAAGCGCTCGAAGCCTATATCGACGAGTTTCCAAAAAGCGGGTTCGCGGCCGAAGCGATGATGCAGCTGGCGATTTACACCGAAGTCAACAGCAGCGGTGGCGACGAAAAAGCGGTCGAGTGGTATACGCGACTGGAAAAGGGCTTCCCTGAAAACCCCCTGGCAACCCGCGCAGCCGGCGCAAGAGTCCGGTTGACGGCAACCGGAAAACAGATTCCGTTCCACGGCAGCACGTTTGCCGGAAAACCATTCAATCTGGACGACCGGACCCTTCGCGGAAAAATCGTTGTACTGTATTTCTGGTCGACGATTTCACCGACCAGCGAAACCGATTTTGATGAGTTGCAACGGCTATCGGCCAAATACAAAAACGACCTGGTAATCGTCGGAGCGAATCTGGATTCGGAAAAACAGGATGCGGAAACGTTTCTCAAAACCAAACCGAACGCCAGCTGGATCAACCTGTTCGAGCCCGGCGGGATGGAAACCAGTCCGCTGGCAACCCAGCTGGGCATTACCGCTCCGCCGGTTGTGGTGCTGGTCGATGGAGAAGGAAAAGTCGTTGATACCGCGATGTCGGTGCCCGAGCTGGACCGTAGCGTCCAGCGACTGATGCGATAGAAGCCCGGCAGGGAATCTGACTTTGCTCCTGTATAGCGGAGCAGCGCAAGCTGCCCGGTCACACAGGGTCGTGCGCCAAAACCGGATGGCTCGCGCCATTCCGCTACAATTTGCAACCGGCATTCTGCCGCTAAAATTTGTTGTTGGCAAAACTCCCATTCTTTGGTGGAGATCGCAAATGGAATCCTGTACTTGCGGTTGGCGTTACTTCGGCATTTTTTGCTTCGCCGCATTTTTCTGCCTGGCAATCGGTGAATCCACTACTTTCGCCCAGGAACCGGTTTCCGATTCGTTGCGTGCGGAATTCCAGCTCGATCCGTTCTACAAAAAAGTGATCTTCGTCGGCGAGTTTCCGGTTCTCGGTTCTGACAAAGTTTCTGATGCCGCCATGGCCGAAGCGGCCTGGATCGTCCGCCAGATGACATCGCATCGTCCGGAGTTGCTGAAGGCACTGGCCGAAACCAAAACCCGCATGGCCGTCATGGCACATAATGAATACACGACGGATGTTCCGGAACACGCGAGCCTGGAGCCAAGGGTTTATTGGGACCGGCGGGCCCGCGGTCTGGGAGCGACCCGCTCCGCGCCGGCGGTCAGCTGTGCCGAGGAAAACCTGCTTTGTTTTGACGGCGATCCCTACTGGAACGAAAACATCTGCATTCATGAGTTTGCCCATGCACTGGACGGCATGGCGATGAGGCGACTGGACCCCACGTTTCGGCAGCGGCTTGATAGGGCCTGGCGAACGGCAGAGGAAAAGGGCCTGTGGGCCGGGACCTACGCCGTCTCGAATGCCGCCGAGTATTTTGCCGAAGGGACGCAGTCGTGGTTTGACGACAATCGCGAAAACGACGCGCTGCACAATCATGTCAACACGCGGGCCGAGTTGCTGGAGTACGACCCGGAACTTGCAGGACTGTGCCGTGAAGTTTTCGGCGATGGTGACTGGCGATATTTGAAACCCGCCAGGCGGGATGCGAAACAGCGTGAACATCTGGGTGAATTCCCTGTCCCAGCTGCACCCCGTTTTCGCTGGAAACCCGAACCGGTGCCCGAGCGGCCGATCGTGCTGATTCAAACCGCTATCGGAGATATCGAGCTGCAACTGGATGCAAAAGCGGCACCTGTAACGGTCGCCAATTTTCTGCACTATGTTCATGAAGGGCTATACGCCGACGGCGAATTCTTCCGGACGGTCCGGATGGACAACCAGGCGGGGAGCGAAGTTTTGATCGAGGTGATCCAGGGGTCCGCCAATCCGGCTAAAAAGACCGAATTTCCCGGCCCAATCAAAATCGAACGGACCAGCGAAACCGGGTTGAAGCATCTTTCGGGAACAATTTCGATGGCCCGCAGCGCCCCGGATTCGGGGCAGGATCATTTCTTTATCTGCGTTGGGGACCAGCCCGAACTTGATTTCGGCGGCAAGAGAAACCCCGACGGCCAGGGCTTTGCGGCCTTTGGAAAAGTGATCAGCGGAATGGATACCGTCCGGAAGATTCACGAATCGAAAACCGACGGCGATTCCCAAACAATTTCGACACCGATCCGTATCCAGCGTGCTATTCGAAGGAACTGACGGACAACCCCGCGAACTGACCGTTCAAAAGTGACTCGACGTGTTCCTGCAATTCGCCGAACGAAACCGGTTTGACCAGATGCATGTCAAAACCGGCCTGTCGGCCAGATTCCCGATCCGTCGATCCGCCCCAACCCGTGAGGGCAATCAACCGGACTTGTTGTGCGAATTCCAGTCGACGGATACGGCGGGCGACTTCGTATCCGTCCATACCGGGAAGTCCAATATCCAGGATGACAATAGCGGGACACCTTTGGCTGATTTTTTGAAGAGCTGTCATGCCATCATAAGCCTGGCTTGCCTCGTAACCTGCCGACTCAAACAGTTCGGCCAGCAATTCTGTTGCATCCTGGTTGTCATCGACGATCATCACATGCGGTCGAACCGGATCCTGGCCAGCCACCCGGTATGGTGGTGATTCCTTTTCCCGAATGTTGTCCATTTCCAGCTGGTTTGTGCATGCCGGTTCTTCGCCGGATGCGGTTTCGACCGGCGGCGTTGCGGCTTTCAGATTCACGGTAAAACAACTGCCCATTCCCGGACCGCGACTGTGCGCGAGCAACTCCCCTCCATGCATGCTGACCAGACGGCTGACGATGGTCAGCCCCACACCCAGGCCGCCGTATTCGCGGGTCCTGGAAGGATCGATCTGGACAAAGGGTTCGAGGATTCGTTCGGATTCGCCCGGTGCGAACCCGATTCCGTTGTCGGACACAATAACGGTAATCAGTGAACCCACCTGTTCGACCTGCAAATTGATTCGTCCGCAGGCGGGTGTGTATTTTGCGGCATTACCCAACAGGTTTGCCGTCAGCTGGGCAAGACGAACACGATCCCCCGCGATCCAGACCGGATGGTGTGGCAGGAGTGCCTGAAAGCGGTGATTCTTTTCTTCGAACAGGCTTTCCGACATTTCAATCGCATCCGTAATTGCGTTGCGCAAATCAAGGAGACCAATCTGCAGTTCCATTTTTCCGCGGCAAAACCGGGAAATGTCCAGCAAATCGTCAGTGATCCGCACCAAATGGCTGGTCTGTCGATGGAAGATTCCATGGACCCGCTGCAGGACATCAACCGAGTCCGGCTTGAGTTTCAGCAATGCCAGACCGGACCGGATGGGTGCGAGGGGATTTCGCAATTCATGGGCCAGCAACGCCAGAAATTCGTCTTTCCGTTCGTCAGTCTGTCGCAGTGAATGGCTGAGGAGCAGATTTTCCGCCGAGCGTTTTTCGGCCAGGCGACGCTGTCGTTCGACCCGGTTGAACAGAAGGATGGCGACGAAATTGACAAAAACGTAAATCACCAGATGGATCTGGTCGGAAAGGCTGCCGATGGCCAAACTTGATTCCGGCGGAATAAAAAAGTGCGCCGCGAAAACCGTACCGAGCCCAATCGACAGAATGGCGGGCCCCGTTCCAGCCAGCCAGGCTGTAAGCAGCACGCTGAGATAAAAAAGACTGAACGGGCATTCCCCTCCCAGACTGGGATGAAGCAGCGACCGGCCCCACAGCGCAAGTCCCGAACTGGCCAGGGCGATCGCATAACGCTGCAAATGCCGGATTGCCGGTCCGCAATAATTACCCATCTGGAATCCCCGCATTTTCAACATCCCTGGAAAAAGCCGGACTGCACCAGGCGGGCCATTACTGCCAGACCCGGCCCCGTTCCGTATCCGAACGGCCATTGCCCGATCATTCCCATGCACTGCGGAACATCCGGATTCAAAAAGCGCTTTCAGAGTGTATTCAGTTCAAAAGTCCGGGTGATTCTGCAAAATCCCCTTCCCGCAACGAACGAACCAGTCTGGGTATGTCCAGCGGCTTTTGGAACCAGCCATCCCATCCCCGGCCGACCGGCTCAAGGCTGATGTCTCTTCGGGAGCCCGTGACCGCAAAGACTTTCAGGTTCGCCAGTCGTTCGTCGTGGCGGATTCTCAAGAGTGTTTCCAGACCATTGGCAATCGGCATATTCATGTCCATCAGAACAAAATCCGGCATCCAGTCCCACATCCGCAACTGCTCAATCGCTTCGGACCCATCCCGGGCAACCTGGATATCGAATCCGTGGGTAGCCAGTACATAGGCCATCAGTTGCCGTTCGTTATCGCAGTCTTCGACCACCAGCAAACGGGTCGGTCTGCCGTCGATCACGGGCAAGGATTGGGGGCTGGCCCAATTCAGTTCATGGTCGATGGAGGCCACTTTGTCCAGCAACGACCGCAGGGTTTTTTCGGCGTCCAGTGATTCCCCACGATCGATCCGCCGCTGAATCGCTTCCAGTCGCAACTGAAGCAGATTGAGTTCATTGCGACGCCGGTGCTCGTCTTCACGGGCCGCAGGCGATTGTTTCGATTGCTCATCCGGCGCGACAACTGGATCCCGCCCGATCAGTTCCTGCCGCACGATGCGGATGGAAGGGGGCGCCTCGATTCCCAGCTTCACCAGTTGACCGCGGACCTGAACAACGCTGACAGTGATTCCCAACTGCGGAAAAACAATTTCCTGTTGGGCATGACGGGAAAGAACCAGCATGGCAATAGCCTCCTGCAACGGGTTCACATGTCGTCCATCGTATTGTTTGCAATACGCGAACCCGCTTGGCACCACGCAAATCCGGGCGTGGCTCCCTGGCAATCACCAACGTCGTCATTGATATCGGTCCTGCGACTTGCGGCCTCTCCGGTGCCATCATGTGCACATGCCGGCCACAAGCTTGAATCGTGATTTTATCTCCAACCGGAATAAACCACAACGGACAAATCAGGGACCCGGAATCCGGGAATCCGGGGGGAAGGGGAGGCAGATCGGCCGATTTCCGCCAGCCAGCAGACAATGATTGCATTCCGCAGGAAACCCTGACAGACTTTGTTTATGCCGGGTTGACACCGCGTTTAGCCTGCCGGGGATGTAGCTCAATTGGGAGAGCGCTGCGTTCGCAATGCAGAGGTTGTGGGTTCGAGTCCCATCATCTCCATGCCGGTTTTTAAATCGTCGTAATTGCACGTGTTTTGTGGCATGTTGGTTGGTGCCACAGACTGATTTTGGGCAAGTGTGCCAAAAGCGTGTCAATCAAACTCCGATTTCCCTTTGTTTCAGGTTCATTCCAGTTCGGTTTCCTCGTCCAAAAAACTGCCCCGGGTTTCTCCGGCGGAACGCCCGCCTTCGGTACCGAGGAAATCCAGTTTGCTCATGTGCCGGCGCGACTCATCGTCGTGCAGGTGGAAGTAGTACCGGATCATGTCACTGCTGGCGTGTCCCAGCCAGTCCATCACGATTCGTTCCGGGACGTTGTTGTTTGCGCATTGCGAACAGAAATAGTGCCGAAAGCTGTGAAGCCGGCCGGCCGCCAGTGTCCGGTCACCCTTGACCACTTTTGTTTTCGCGGCAACAGGTTTGATCACCCGATTGACCAGGTTTGTGCGGACCGTGTCAGGATTGAGGCGTCCGCCTCTGGGTCCAAGAAAAATGTAGGGACTGCCGGAACGTTTTTTGGCGTTAAGCATGGACCTGAGGTCGTCGTGAATGGGGAACGACCTGCTCCTTCCACTCTTCAACCGCCGCCCCTCTCCCACATCCTCGCGGTATTGCCCTCCCTCATCGGTCAGGCGGATCATTCCGGTATCCAGCATCACATCGCTCCACCGCAGGCTTGCCAATTCAGAGATCCGCATCCCGGTACAAGCGAGCGCGACCACAATTTCTTCCAGCCAGGCCAGCTCGGAATTTTGGCGACAATGAACCAGCATTGCAGAGATCTCTTCAGGCGAATAACAGTAGGCGCGCTGGCTGTTGGCCTTTTTCAGCGGTAGCACAATGGGTTCCTTGCCCGGAAGGTGGCCTTCATCGATCAACCATTTGACGGTCTGTTTGATGGTCGTCAGTTCCGTTTCAATGGTTTTTGGCATGCGATTTTTCTTTTCCAGACTTGTGGCATAATCGAGCAGCGTCTCCTTCCAAACTGCGTTCCACGACTGGATCACATGCTCCTCACAGAACTGAAGGAATTTGTCAAAAACCGTCCGGTATCTCTTTTGGGTTGATTTCCGAACACCGCCCATCAGAGCTGGTCGGCTGAGGTGCTTTTCGTACAACGTCCGTCCGTCGCTTAACGGCAAGATCCGGTGATGATCTGTTGGCCGTGAACTGCGCTGGACAAGGCCCAGATCCTCTGCCCGAACCAGGTCAAGGTCGTAAAGGTTGCTGAGCGCTTCCTGGCGGTCGCGGGTTCCAAGCGAATGTCTGCCAGCATCGGACGGATTTGAGCGGCCATCAGCCTGCCAGACACCGTCTCGTTGCTTTAACAGCCAGCAAAAATGTTTGCATCTGACAAATTCGTTTTCACGTTTTCGAGCCATGTTTTAGTTCCTTGTATTTAGCGTCTCATCCAGTTTGGCCGAGCCCCGGATGGTCGCGAGTTGTTTGGTTTGTCGAAGTCGGTTTCTGACGTTGCAGTTCCATCGACGCTCCGTAGAGTTGTTGATTTTGGAGGTGTGTCAGGAACCGTTGCATCCTTGTGGATTCGCCACCCTCCGTGTTTGCCACCGGGTTGAATCGCTGGAAGTCTTTTTTCAGCGAGGTGTCGGTAAACTGTCGATGACGACATGCGAATTGATTTGGCATACTCGGTTGGAGTCAGGAAGAATGAGTCGGACGAAGGGGTGTCTGTCGGTTCAAAATCTATGTTCATGGACGGGGCTCCTTGCGTTGTCCTGTGTGTTTTGAAAGTTGGTTTTTTGACGGTGACCGCCGCGTTTTCGGGCTTGTTGGTCCAGTCCGCGAAAGCGAACCGTACGTAAAGGATTTCGTTCGACCAAATGCGGACAATCGCAATTGGCCTGGAAGCTCAATGCGCAGATCTTTTTTGGTCATGATTGGGAACGTGGAGGCCAGTTCATGTTGGGGACGGGTGATCGAGCATCCTGACTGTCCACTGACCAGTCGTGGCCTCCCGGAAAACGCCAATACCAGGCTGATTTGCCTGTATTTCGCGTACGTTGCGTCGAAGATGAGCGAACTGCCTGGACGCCGGGAAAGTGACAATCATTGTCGGCGGATGCCTCGCCCGATAACGTTCCCTGTTAACAGGGTTCGTTTATTTGGCACTTTTTGAACGAGGTGAGTCATGGATGACAGTTTCAACCGGATCGATTCGGACCGACAACCAAAACGGCGCCGTGGCTCTATTGAGTCGCAGAGGATGGTTGTTGATCGCGGGCCGCTGGGTTTGTCCGGCAGAGTTTCATTTGCGAATGGAGTCGTTCCTGTTCGGTACCAGCATCACGAGATGGTAGCTGGTCAGTATTTCTACACCTGCCCTTCAAACCTGCTTTCTGCTGTTGTCGATGAAATCAGGGACGATCGTTTTGATCCGGAGTTGCTTCGGATGGAGCGGGAGCTTTCTGGCCTGATTGGGAACCATGCGAACAGTGCCGGATTCCATGACGGAATGCGCATCCCATTTGCGCTATTCGGGTCAACGTCGAGATTGCCAGACGTAAACCTGGACGACTTTGTGGGGTACGACAAGAAACAGGTGCAATTGGAATTCAGGACAAAGGAGCTGGAGCGTTATTCCGAAGACCTGAATTCCACCTACCCACGTGCGTATGCAGGCTGGTTGGTAACAAACCGGCAGTTTTTGGATGAACAGGATCGGCTGTTTGCGGAATTTCCGAATTTCATGTGGCAGGATGATATTCGCAACATCTTGGTCGTAATGCCGGGAACAATCACTGAGGAAGCTGTTGCCAGAAACGGCTTCTTGTCGGAGTCGAACGCACCTATGGCTCAATTCATGCAGGCCTTTACTGACTGGCGGACGCGTTGGCGGCTTCTATCTCTGGCCGGTCCTGATTTACCAGAGCCATTCGTCGGTGACTTCTCTGGTATTACTGAGTCGATTCATGGAATGGCTGTCGATAAAAATAGCCGGACGATTCGAATGCCGGACACGATGCCATTCCCCAGTCGAGACCAATTCCGGGATCTGGTAACACGTGTAGCGCCAAAGAATGGCCCTGCTGAACACCTGGCGGAATGGACCAGCATCATTTCGACGCAAAACACCGGGAAAAGTACGCTGGTGCGTTTTGCAAGGATCTTTGAACTCCAGCACTATTGGCGGATTTTCCATTTGAGACATGCAGCAACACTTCAGGGAAATCTGGGACGACTGCGGCAGGCGATTGCCAATCATTTCAACGTTAAAGTTCGTCAAATCGAATTGGACTTGAGTGAAATTGGAGAGCGGCTCGGGGAAAACTGGCAGTTTCGAACCTGGCCGGCATGACAGCAGGTCGTTTACAGTTGTGGCTTCGTCGTGTCAGCGAACCGGCACTCAGCCGATTGTCAAACCGATCTGTCCAGCTGGAGGCGCTGAATTTGGACTTCGACTTCCATGTTCCGTCAGGCTTCCGTTCCGATGGGTGTTTGATGTCAATCCGACCACGACGCCAACAAATAATAAACTGACGCAAATAATGGG
>Ga0163150_10002464_pt1 | contig 28296 bp, 25 predicted proteins | sample OliLakLV19P2IB_FD_148628 | JGI IMG/M metagenome (GOLD analysis project Ga0163150, IMG submission 148628) | Freshwater microbial mat bacterial communities from Lake Vanda, McMurdo Dry Valleys, Antarctica - Oligotrophic Lake LV.19.P2.IB | ecosystem: Environmental > Aquatic > Freshwater > Lake >...
CCTCCCCGGCCCGCTCCTATCACTATCAACGGCGCGTGCGCAAAATCGTCTTTTGAACCGGCCTATGCTTAAGTCAATGCCAGTGCGGTTGCACCGGGGGCTATTCACGTTGAAGCCCTCCGGGCTTCCCCCTTCGTGCCCTTGGCATTCTTGGAGTGAGGCGCGGATGGCATGAAAGCCATAGAATTTGGTTTTTGGAATTTGAAGTTTGTTTGGCTTTTGGAGTTTGAATTTTGGAATTTCCCCCGCGTTGTCAATGAACGTCGAAAACATCAATTCCGTCATCTGGCTCGTCGCCCACACGCGTCCGCGCTGCGAGAAGAAGGTGGTGCGGTATTGTGAAGACCTCGGCGTGGTCACGACACTGCCCATCTATCGCTCGGTGAAAAAGTATCGCGGCAAGTCGGTGACGTTCGAGAAGCCGCTCTTTCCCGGCTACGTGTTTCTCCACGCTGCGCGCGAGTTGCGCGGGAAGATTCGGCAAAGCGATTACGTGGCGAACCTGCTGGATGTGCATGACGAGGCGGAGTTCGAGCGGCAGTTGCAGGACATTCTGCGCGCGCTCGAGACGGGACTGGAAATCCAGCTCGCGCCCGAGATCGGCCAGGGCACGCGCGTAAAGATCAAACACGGCGCGCTCGCCGGCATCGAGGGCTGGGTCGAGAAGCGCCACGGGTTCGACACGGTGCTGCTGCGGCTGGATTTCATCGGGCAGGCGGCGGCGGTGAAGTTGAACGCGGGGGATTTGGAGCCGGTCTGAGCGGAGCGGCGGACAGCCAGGTCCGCAGTCCGTGCAGCGGTCCTGAGGTGATCTATTTCCCGAAGATTTGGGGCGGACAAAGATTTCGGATTTCCAATCTTTGTCCGCCCCACATCTTTGGGAAATTCTGCGGAAGGTTTGGAAAATAACAGCGGCATGGCCCCAGCGGGCATTGTGCCACGGAACTGATTTGCCTAGAGAGGGCACGAACACGCGGACTCGGCGGTCCGCGCTCCGACCGATTGCGACTTGTCTTGCCCGTGGAACTTCCGCACCGTGCCGCGCTAAATCTATGGCAAAAAAAGCACTGATCACCGGCATCACCGGACAGGATGGTTCGTATCTCGCAGAGCTGTTGCTCGGCAAAGGCTATGAGGTGCATGGCATCATCCGGCGCGCGAGCACGTTCAACACGGGGCGGCTGGAGGAGATTTATCAAGACCCGCATCAGAGCGGCAAACGCCTCTTCCTTCATTACGGTGATCTCTCGGACGGCAGCGCGATGTCGCGCCTCGTGGGGAAAATTGCTCCGGATGAAATCTACAATCTCGCCGCGCAGAGCCATGTGCGCGTGAGCTTCGACGCGGCGGAATACACGGCGGACATCACGGCCACGGGCACGGTGCGGTTGCTGGAGGCGATTCGCGAGACGGGCGTGAAGGCGCGGTTTTATCAGGCGTCGTCGAGCGAGATGTTCGGCCTCGTGCAGGAAGTGCCGCAGAGGGAGAACACACCATTTTATCCGCGCTCGCCGTATGGTTGCGCGAAAGTCTTCTCGCACTGGATCACGGTGAACTACCGCGAGAGCTACGGGATGCACGCGAGCAGCGGCATTCTTTTTAATCACGAATCACCGCGCCGCGGTGAAACCTTCGTTACGCGCAAAATCACGCGCGCCGTCGCCAACATCAAAACCGGTCTCCAGAAAAAACTTTACCTCGGCAACCTCGACGCGAAACGCGACTGGGGTTACGCGAAGGAATATGTCGAGGCCATGTGGCTGATGCTGCAACAGCCGGAGCCGGATGATTACGTGATCGCGACGAACGAGACGCATTCGGTGCGGGAATTTCTGGAGCACGCCTTCACCTGCGTCGGTTTGAAGTGGGAAGATTACGTGGACTTCGACGAACGCTACACGCGCCCGGCGGAAGTGGATTTGCTCATCGGCGATTACAGCAAGGCGAAGCAGAAGCTGGGCTGGGAGCCGAAGACGAAATTCACCGAACTGGTGAAGCTGATGGTCGAGGCGGACTTGAAGAAGGTTTCCGACAAGCTTGCCGGCAAGGTGAAGGTGATGGAGCAGGAGTGACGGGGATAAACACCAAACACCAAACTCCAAACACCAGATAAGCTCCAAAAACCAAGCTCCAATCGGACGGTCTCTTGAAACTTGGATGTTGTTCAGCCCGTATCGGCTTTGTGTTTGGAGCTTGGTGTTTATCTGATGTTTGGAGTTTGGTGTTTGGTGTTTGTTCCCGCCGCTTCTTCCATCGCCGTCACCACGCGCTCCGCCACCTGCGACCATTGGTGCCGCGCGAGAAGTTTCTCGGCCCAGCCTGAAATGGTTTCCGGCGGCACTCCCAGGGCGCGGTTCATCGCCCGCTTGAACGAATCGTAATCCGAGTTCGAGAACGGCAACCCGGCGTCGCCCATCGCCTCCAGCGTGGGCGGCAGCGAGGAAAACACCGGACACGCGCCGGCGAGCAACGCTTCCACCGGCGGCATTCCAAAGCCTTCGTGATCAGAGAAATAGACAAGGACGCGCGCCTGGTGCAGCAGTTCGCGATAAGCACTTTCCGCCAGCCGCTCCGAATGCAACCAGCCGACGCGCGCCGGGCAGCGCGTGCCCGGCGGGAGGCCGCCAATCAGATCGATGTCGCCCTCGAAGCCTGTTTCATCCTGCCAGCGGCGCAGCCAGGCGACGGCCAGGTCGCTGCGCTTGTGCGGCCAGCGGGCGGTGAGGGCCACAATGCGTTTCTCGCGCGCCACCTCGAGTCGCGGCGGACGTTCAAAGCCAATGCCCACGCAGCAGACGCGCGGTTCGGGCAGCGAATGCTTGCGCGCCACGCGGCGGACCTCGTGCGCGGTGAACTCGGTGTTGGTGAAGATCAGTTCCGCGTCGCGAATCGTCGCCAGCATCGAACGGCGAAAATACTGGTTCTCAATGGCCGGCACCTGACCGGGATATTCGGAGGCGTACACGTCGTGCATCATGTCATGCACGTACACGGCGAGGCGCACGGGCGGGCGGCGGAGAAACGAAGCGAAGCCCTTCGGCAGCAGCAGCCACTCGCGCGCCGCGCGCTGCGCGGCGGAATAGACCTTCCATTGATCCCACAAGATGCGTTCGACGCGCCCGCCGATGGCGCTCTCGCACATCACAACCTCGGCGCGCGGCGGGAGGGCGAGCACGCGCTGGAGCGTGTGATTGGCGAGCACGGTGAACTGCGCGAGCCGCGGTTCCTCGGCCAGCGCCCGGCCCAGTTGGAGCGAGACGTTGAAGATGCCGATTGATTTCGTGCGCGCAAAATCTTGGTCGGCGAGTGAGTAGGTCAGTGACAGCGGCTTCATTGGGCGCGGCGGATAATTGCTTGCCGCCTTTCCGCCTGTCCCGGAAATTCGATGCAAAGTGCGAGGAGATTTCAATCCTGCTTCAGGCGGACGGAGCGCGGCCCCAGTAGCGGAGCGGCGGACAGCCATGTCCGCAGTCCATGCACGGCGGGAAAGCAACGGCGGACAAGGCTGTCCGCCACTCCGGCGCGCGGTTCACCTCCCCGGATGAAGCTCGCCCTCTCCATCCTCTGCGAGAACCCACGGCGCAAGACGGGCCTCACGACGCTCTTCCATGAGTTCGTGGCGCGCGGGCTGAAACTCTTTCCCGACGTACACTGGATCATCTTCGCCGGACCGGATCAGGAGTGGAGCGTGGCCGACGCGCGCGTGGAGGTGAACCGCGACTTCCCCGCGAACGACCAGATCAACCGCCGGCTCTTCGCCGATCATTTTCAGGTGCCGGGCGTGGCGCGCGCGCGCGGGGCGGACGCGCTGCTCACCGTCGGCTTCGTGCCGGCGCGCAAAACGCTGCCCACGGCCATGCACATTCTCTCGCTGCAACATCTCGACCCGCGCAACAACATGAGCTTCGGGCGGCGGCTCTATCGCGGTTGGACGACGAAGTTCAGTTGGCCCAAGGCCGATCTCGCGCTGACCAACTCGCGCTTCGCCATCGAACAGATTTTCTCCGTGTGCCCGGAACTCGCAGGCCGCGTCGTGCAGAGCTACGAGGGATTGCAGCACGAACAGTTTCATCCCGCTGCGACGCCCGACGAAGCGGAGCGGGTGGAAAAGCAATTTGGCATCCGTCCCGGCTATTTTCTCTGGACCTCAAACTTCTATCCTTACAAACAGGCCGACCTGCTCATCGCCGGCTATGCGCAACTGCCGCCGGAACTGCGCGCCGCGCATCCGCTCGTCATGGTGGGCGCGGACTGGGACAACGGACTGGCCGAGGCGCGCGCGCAGGCGACGGCGCTCGGCGTAGAACAGGACGTGAAATTCCTCGGCTGGATCGATGACGCTTGGCTCGCGCCGCTCTACCGGCAGGCGGCGGTCTTCTGCCTGGCGAGCCGCGAGGAAACTTTTGGCCGCTGCGTGATCGAGGCGATGGCCTGCGGCACGCCCTGCGTGGTGAACGACATTCCCATCATGCGCGAAGTCACGCGCGCGCAGGCCGTGGTGGTGGACTTCGCGAACCGCGCGGCGGTGCGTGATGCGCTCAACAGCCTCGTGTCAGATGAAACATTGCGCGCGCGCCTGCGAACCGGGGGCGTCGCGCGCGCGGCGGATTTCACTTTTGAGAAACTGGTCCGCGAACGCATCCGCGCCATCCGCCGGATGCTGGCGAGCAAAAATTTGTAGCGCGCCGTCGTAACGCCGGCTTTCCAGCCGGCAGGTTGCGAGACTTTCCAGTCTCGCGTTGCACGTCACGGCCACAGCAAAAAGTTATCGCCCCTGCCGCAGCGCGCCGGTATCAGTTGGCCCGCGTTTTCCCCGGACGAAACGGGGCGGCGTGAAGAATCACTTGAACAAAATTTTTATCACCGGCGCGGCCGGATTTATTGGCAGCACCGTCGCCGACGTGCTGCTGGCGCAGGGCAAACAAGTCGTGGGCTGGGATAATTTCTCCACCGGCCAGGAACGCTTCGTGGAAGGCGCGGCGAAGCATCCCAACTACCAACTGATTCGCGGCGACAATCTTGACCTGGATGCTTTGAGCACCGCCATGAACGGCTGCGACACGGTCATCCATCTCGCCGCCAACGCCGACGTGCGCTTCGGGCTGAATCATCCGAAGAAAGATTTGGAGCAGAACACCATCGCCACCTTCAACGTGCTCGAAGCGATGCGCGCGAATGGCATTAAGCGCATCGCCTTCAGTTCCACCGGGTCGGTCTATGGCGAGGCCACGGTGATTCCCACGCCGGAGGACGCGCCGTTCCCGATCCAGACGTCGCTCTACGCCACGTCGAAACTTGCGGGCGAGGGGCTGATTCATTCCTACTGCGAGGGCTACGGCTTCGAGGGCTACGTGTTCCGCTTCGTCTCGATTCTCGGCGAGCGCTACACGCACGGCCACGTCTTCGATTTCTACCAGCAGCTCGCTGAACATCCCGACCACTTGAAAGTGCTCGGCGACGGCACGGCGCGGAAAAGCTACCTCTACGTGCAGGACTGCATCTCCGCGATCCTGCACGTCATGAACGCCGGACTGGCGCTCAAGGCGAAGCATCGCGTGGAAGTCTTCAACCTCGGCACCGATCATTACGTGCAGGTGAAGGACTCCATCGGCTTCATCTGCAAAACGCTCGGCCTGAACCCGCGCCTCGACTATGCCGGCGGCGACCGCGGCTGGATCGGCGACAACCCCTACATTTTTCTCGAAACCAAAAAGATTCGCGCCACCGGCTGGAAGCCCTCGCTGACCATCGAGCAAGGCATTGGCAGGACTCTGGCGTGGTTGCAGGCGAACCGGTGGGTGTACGACGAGAGGAAATGAAAAGTCCAAAATCCAAATCCCAAATCCCAAATAAATTCCAAGGATCCAAACTCCAATCTGCGGGTTGGATTAGCCGCACGGTGTTTGGAATTTGGAGTTGGGAATTTATTTGGGATTTGGGATTTGGGATTTGAAATTTGTGACTGCTCCCCACATCACCGTCCTCGGCCTCTGGCATCTCGGCTCCGTCACCGCCGCGTGTTGCGCGAAACACTTCGACGTCACAGGACTCGACTTCGATGACGTCGTGGTCGGCAACTTGCAGCAGGGCCGCGCGCCGATCTCCGAGCCGGGGTTGAACGAACTCCTCGCCGCTGGATTCGCGAAAAAATCTCTCCGCTTCACGACCGATGCGAAAGCCGCGTGCGCGCAAGCCGACGTGCTGTGGGTCTGCTACGACACGCCGGTGAACGACGGCGACGAGTCGGACGTGGCGTACGTTTTGGAACGGGCGCGGCGGGCGCTGCCGCATTTGCCAGTGGGCGCGCTGGTATTGATCTCGTCGCAACTTCCCGTCGGAAGCTGCGCGCTGCTGGAGAAAGAATTTCCGCAACTGCACTTCGCCTGCTCGCCCGAAAACTTGCGCCTCGGCAAAGCCATTGACGCCTTCGAGAAAGCCGACCGCGCTGTCGTCGGCATTCGTACGGACGCCAAGCGCGCGTTGCTTGAACAGTTGTTCCAGCCGTTCACGCCGCACGTTCAGTTCATGCGCACCGAGTCCGCCGAGATGGTGAAGCACGCGCTCAATTCCTTCCTCGCCGTCAGCATCACCTTCATCAACGAAATCGCCCGCCTCTGCGAACACGCGGGCGCAGATGCCAAGGAAGTCGCCGCCGGTCTCAAGAGCGAGCCGCGTATCGGACAGCGCGCGTATCTCGGACCGGGTGGCCCTTTCGCCGGCGGCACGCTGGCGCGCGACGTGGTGACGCTTTCAAAACTCGGCGCGGCCTGCGGCGAATCGCTCTCGCTCATCCCCGCGATCAAGGAGAGCAACGACCTCCATCGCGGCTGGGCCTTCCGCAAACTCCAGTCGCGTCTCGGTGACGTGCGCGGGAAAACCATCGCCATCCTCGGCCTCGTGTACACGCCGAACACCGACACCCTGCGCCGCAGCAACGCGGTGGAACTTTGCCGTGAACTCCTCGCGGCGGGCGCGCATGTGCAAGCCTTCGATCCCGCCATCAAGAAATCATCGCCGGAACTGGCGGGCGTGACGCTCGCCGCCAGCGCCGACGCCGCATTGATTCAGGCCGACGCCGCCGTGGTCTGCACCGAGTGGCCGCTCTTCCGCGAATTGAACTGGCCGCACGCCGCCGCCCAAATGCGCCGCGCGCTCGTCGTGGATGCCAATCGTTTTCTGGAGAAACCGTTGCAGGCCGTGACAGGACTTGAACATGTCTCGGTCGGACGCCTGTGAGGAACAGTCGTTGAAGCCGCCCGCCTCCTTCGCTTAGTTTCCCGGCATGAGCACGGTCACAGAAAAAGAGGCGAAGGCGCAACTGCCCAAGCTGCTGGCGCAGGTCGAAAAGTCCGGCCAGTCCATTGTCATCTGCCGCGACGGCAAGCCCGTGGCCGACCTCGTGCCGCACCGCGTGGTGAAGCGCAACATGAAGCCGCACCCCGTGATGAGCAAAATCAAGATCAACTACGATCCCACCGAGCCATTGAGCGAGGCGGAGTGGCCCAAGGAGTTTCGGTGATTCTCGACACCTGCGCGCTGCTCTGGCTGGCCGAGGGAGGGCGGCGTTTTTCCCGCCGCACCTTTCTAGCGATCCAATCAGCCCCCGAGCTTCGCGTGTCCGCCGTTTCTGTTTTTGAAGTCGCTCTCAAAAACAACGCGGGCGAGCTGACTCTGCCCGCGCCGGTCACGGAATGGTTCGACACTGTGGTTGAGAACCACGGTTTGCTGGTGCTGGATTTGGACAAGACCACCTGCATCCGCGCCGCCGGGCTGCCGATGATTCACCGCGATCCCTGCGACCGCTTCATCATCGCCGCCGCGAAGATTCACGCCTGCGAAGTGGTCACCTCCGATGAACGCTTCGCCGAATACGGCGTCACCACTTTGATTTGAACATGAAACCACTCGAGGGACGCAACGCCATCATCACTGGGGCCAGCCAGGGGCTGGGCAAGGCCATCGCCGAACATTACGTGCGCGCGGGCGCGAACGTCCTGCTCTGCGCGCGCAGCAAGCCCGAGCTTTCCGCCACGCAAAAGGAACTCGCCAAGTCCGCGCCCGGCCAGAAAGTCATCGCCCACGTCGGCGACGTGTCGGACGAGACGCAGGTTCACGACATCGTGGATTACGCGCTCAGCGAGTTCGGCACCATTCACGCACTTGTCGCGAACGCCGGCATCTACGGCCCGATGGGCCCGACCGAGAGCGTGGACCTCGACGAATGGCGGCGCGCGCTGGACATCAACCTGTTCGGCTTCCTGCTGCCCGCGCGCGCGCTCATTCCGCATTTCAAAAAAAATCAGGCCGGCAAGATCGTCGTCATCTCTGGCGGTGGCGCGACCAATCCGTTGCCGAACATCAGCGCCTACGCCGCCAGCAAGGCCGCCGTGGTGCGCCTGATGGAAACGCTGGCCGAGGAGTTGCGCGCGTTCAACGTGGACGTGAACGCCATCGCCCCCGGCGCGCTCGCCACGCGGCTCATTGATGAAGTGCTCGCCGCCGGTCCCGAGAAAGTCGGCGCAGCCTTCTTCGAGAAGAACAAGCAGTGGAAGGAAAAAGGCGCGACGCCGCTCGACCTCGGCGCGAGCCTCGCCGTCTATCTCGCCAGCGCGGAGAGCGACGGCATCACCGGCAAGCTCATCAGCGCGCAGTGGGACCCGTGGAAGGATTTGCAGAAGTACCGCGAGGATTTGGCGAAGTCCGACATCTACTGCCTCCGCCGCATCGTGCCCGAGGATCGCGGGAAGAAGTGGAGTTGAAACCTCCCGCGCGGTGTGACCACAGCCGTGAATGATCTGCTCCAACGTCTCGACCAAATCATCACGCAGCGCGGGTTGATTCCCGACGGTGCGCCCGCGCTCGTCGCCGTCTCCGGCGGCGTGGACTCGATGGTGCTTCTCCATGCGCTGGCCGAACTCGCGCCCACGCACCAATGGCCGCTCACCGTCGCACACTTCAATCACCAGTTGCGCGGGCGCGACTCGGACGCGGACGAGCGCTTTGTCCAACGCGCCGCGAAAAAACTTGGGCTGCCCTGTGAATGCGGACGGGCGGATGTGCAGTCCTTTGCCGCCGCGCAAAAAATTTCCATTGAGATGGCCGCGCGCCGCTTGCGCCACGAATTCCTCGCCCACACCGCCGCGCGCTTGGGCGTGAATCACGTCTTCCTCGCGCACCATGCGGATGATCAGGTGGAACTGTTTTTCCTCAGATTGCTGCGCGGCTCGGGAACCCAGGGGCTGGGCGGCATGGAGTGGAGTGCGCCGTCGCCCGCCGGCGGCGGCCTCGCATTGTTGCGTCCGTTGCTCGGCGAATCGAAGGCGGCGCTTGTGACGTTTGCGCGCGAGTGGAAAATTTCATTCCGCGAAGACGCCAGCAATCAGTCGCGCGACATCCCGCGCAACCGCCTGCGCCACGACCTGCTCCCGCTCCTGCGCCGTGCCTACGCGCCCACGCTCGACCGCGCTGTGTTGCGCTCGATGGAACTGGTTCACGATGAGGGCGAGTTCGTGACGCTCGAAGCCATCGCGTGGCTGGAGAAGAAACGCAGCGGGGCGTTCGACGCGCTGCACGTCGGACTGCAACGGCGCATTCTGCAAATCCAACTGCTCGGCCACGGCGTCGCGCCGCAATTCGAGCACGTCGAACACCTGCGGCGGCGCGCGGACGAATGGCTCACGGTTCACGCCGGGTTCATCTGCCGCCGTCGTGTGTCGGGCGAAATCGAAGCCCGCCCGGTGCAGTTCACGCGCTTTTACTCCGGCGAGGCGCACGTCACGCTCGGCACGCGCGCGGGCCGCACGGCCTGCGCGTCAGCGGTGTTGATGTGGAAGTTCACGGCGGACGGCGCCCGCCCCGCACCACGCGCCCACACCGAATTCTTTGACGCCGACGCCGTGGGCCGGAGCATCGTGCTGCGGCACTGGCGCGAGGGGGACCGCTTCCAACCCATCGGCATGGCGCAGCCGGTGAAGCTCCAGGATTTTTTCACGAACCAGAAAATTCCCCGGGAACGCCGTCACGAACTGCTGCTCGGCGTCGCCGAGGGCGGAGACATTTTCTGGGTCGAGGGCGTGCGCATTGGCGAGCGGTTCAAGATCACGCCGGCCACGCGACGGATTCTGGAGTGGAACTGGCAGCGCGGTTAGCGGCGCCCTTTCGCGCCAGCACAAACATTAGCCCGGCTATCACCCCGCCCGCGTGACAGGTCGCGATGGGCACGCCCATCAAGTTGAAGTGCAGGAACGCGAGCGTGACTTGGCCGGTGGCGGCTTCGATGGCCGCTTTACCAACCACGAGTGCCAGCGCACACCAGCCCGCCATGCGTTCGCGCTTTTCCGTGCGGCGAATCATCTCCACCGCCGAGAGCGCCATCAGTCCATGCGCCACGCCGGACAGTCCGCAGAAGCCAATTGAGGCAACCGCTGGCGACACCATGGCGGCGAGCAAACTGCCGAGCGCACAGCAGGCGACAGCGGCGAGCCGGCGCGCGCGCGACCACTCACGCAACTCCGGGTAAAGCAGGAAGAACGCGCCGCCATCCAGCAGGAGGTGATACCACGAGACGTGGACGAATGGATGCGTGACCACGCGCCACCATTCGCCCGCCGCCACGAGATCCGGGTAGAAAACAAACTGTTGAAGCCAAGCGCCGCCAAACAGCGGCGCGTTGAGAATCGCGAGCGCGATGGCGAACACGAACAACTCGGGCCGGAGTGAACGTTGAGATGTAGCGGCGCAATTCATAGGAGCGGCGGACAGCCTTGTCCGCAGTTCGGAGAGCTTTGGTAGAATCATCGCTCTTGATGAAGAGCCGACGGCGGACATGGCTGTCCGCCGCTCCTCCGCGCGCCACTCGCGATGTAGTCCTCCCCCGATATTCATAAAGCGTGAGCCGGAGCGGCGGTCATCCCGCCGCCCGGCAGTTATTCTTACTTCTGGCGATGCGACGAACGGAACATCCGCAGCGCGGCGATCAACCCGAGCATCAGCGGCCCGACCGGGCCGGAGCCGCCACCGCCGCCGCCGTTCCCGAGCGAAGGCGCGCTGTGCTGGAACATCGGCGCGCTCTGATCGACTTGGTAACTCTTGGGCGGTTCCGAAGCGCGCACGGTCTGCGCGCGGCGCTCCTCGGCCACGCGGGTTTTATTGCGCCGTTCGAGGCCGCGTTGTGCGAAGGCTTCATCCGAGAGGAGCACCATCGAGGTCTCGTCGGTGACGAGCTGATACGCGATGCCGAGCTGGGCCACGGCGTATTTGCCTTCGCTCTCCGGCATGAGTCCGGCGTTTTGTTTGTCCTCGATCATCTGAATGCGGTCCATGGCCCAAAGCCGTTCGATCTCAGGATTGCCCGTGTCGGTCTCCGGGAAATCAAACGTAGTGGTGTAGGTCTTGTCCGCGCCGGTCATTTTCGCGTTCAGAGTCACGGTGGCTTTGCCAGCCTTGTCGTAACGGCCGAAGATGACGAGCTGTTGCCCGCGATAAATTTTGCCGATCATCTCATCCGTCGCGTCAAAGGTTTTCACGCCGGAGATTTTGAGCGTGGCGTCGTGCAGGCATTCGTGGGTGATCTTGCTCCGCGCGAGCATGAGCTGGCCGATGATGTCGTCGTCGTTTGACACGCCGGCGTAGAAGCCGCCCGTTGCGCTGCAAATGGTGCGCATCAGCGGCCAGTTGGCACTGTTGCCCATGAGGAAGCCGAAGACGCGCACATCGTATTGCTTCATCAGCTTGTGAAACTCCGTGGGGGAAACGATGCCCTGGTTCGCCACGCCGTCAGTGACGAGCACGATGCTCGTCGCGCGATCGGCATCGAGGTCTTTGAGTCCTTCGCGCACACCGCCGTAAAGGTCGGTGCCGCCGCGCACTTTGAGTTCTTCCACGATCTTCACGGCGGCGGCGATGTTCTCCGGAGTTGCGTTTTTGAAACCGCCCGTGAGGTCGTTTGCCCGATCACTGAACGCGACGAGCCGGTAACGATCCTCCGGCTTCAACGACTGCAACGCTTTCGCCACGCCCTTGGCCAGCGTGTGCAACTTCGTCTGCATGCTGCCCGAAACATCGAGCACGAACGTGTAGTCCGCCCCGTGCGTGATGGGCTGCAAGTCCAGCCCTGGCGTGATGACCATCATGAACGTGCCGGGCTTGCTCGCGTCCGCGCGATAGGGAATGACCTCCACGCGCCCCGGCAGATTGTCCTGTAGCCGGTAGTAGAAAACGAAGTCGCGGTTGAGGCTCGCGCCCGCCTTGGCCACCGTGATTTTGTAATGGCCGTCCGCGAGCTTCTTCGTGACTGCCGCCGCTTCCAGTCCCGGCGCGCGCACCTCGGCGACGGGCGCGGCGGATTTGAGTTCGAGATTGATCGAGAGCGTGCCCTCCACCTTTTCGTTCCGCTCCCAGAATCCACGCGCGGCATCGTCCGTGCCGCCGTCCTCCAGCGGATAAACGTAGCGGCCGATGCCGGTGTCGATTTCCAGCGGCTGATAATAGACGAAACGAATCCGCGTCTCGGCATGGGCGCGCACCGGAAACACGGTGAAGTCGAAGGACTGGATGCCGTTCTTGTCCGCCTTGCCCGTGTCGTTGCCGCTCTGCTTCTCGGCCTCGTAAACTTGATTGGCCTCCTTCTTTTCCAGCACCTCGCCGTGAATTTCCTTTTCGCCCGCGAAGATGGTCACCTCGGACAGGCTGGCGCTCTTCGGCAGCGGGAAGGAATAGATGGCTTCGAGGTTCGTGTCGTTGGGATTGAAGAAGGTCTGCTGCACCTCCGTGCGGGCGAACCCGTTGTTGATCACCACCTCCACGTGATGGTCCTTGATTTGCATGGGCTTCTGCCCCGCGCCTTTTGGCGTGAGGATGCCGGCAGCTTGCACCGGCAACAGGGCGCTCAGGCCCAGCGCGACCAGACCCGCGGCGACGGTTCGTTGAAGGACAGTTCTTAGTTTCATGTTCGTTGTTATTTCACGCCCGGTTCATCCAAGGCGCTGCCGGGCACATCCACGTTGCGTGCCAGCGGCGCGGAGTGTGGTGAAGTGAGCGGAATGCCCTTCAATTTTGAGATAACACGAAGTTTCCGCGTTGGGAGATAAAACCGGGCGAGAACTCGGATAGACAATTTATGCTTAGTTGTTAATCATTTTATGCATGGCAGCCACACTCACGGCGGCGGAGCGGGAATTCTTCCGGGAAGTCTCGGCGGCGGCGTTCGCCAATCCCTTCAGCGCGCAGCGGCTCGAACTCGACCAGAAGATCACCGGCACGAGTTTGCGCGAGCCGCAGCGCATCGGACGACTTCGGGAAGCGGTGACGAGTCGGGTCACGAAACTTGAGGCGTCGGGCCAGGCGCACCTCAAGCATTACCAGGGCGAGGAGGCGCTGGTCATGCGCAACGTGTTCCTCTTCGAGATTTACCACGGCCAGTGCGACGCGCTGGACGGGTTGATTGCGAAGCAGCTTGAGGCGGGCGATTCATCCAGCGCGGTCCCGTTCGCGCGCGAAGCGCTGAGCCAGCTCGCGGAGCGCGGATTCAATGAGGCCGATGCACTGCGCTTCTTCGCGATCTTCTTTCAATTGCGCCGCGCCTATCACTTCATCCTCGACGGCCTGACCGGCGACAGCGCCTCGATGCACGAACTGCGTCGGCATCTCTGGAACACCGTCTTCACGCACAACATCCAGTGGTACGAGCGGCACCTGTGGAACCGGCTGGAAGATTTCTCCACGCTGCTCCTCGGCGAGACCGGCACGGGCAAAGGCACCGCCGCCGCCGCGATTGGCCGCGCTGGTTTCATTCCGTTCGATGCCGCGCGCAACCGTTTCGTCCAGAGCTTCACCCGCAGCTTCGTGTCGCTGAACCTCTCGCAGTTTCCCGAGACGCTCATCGAATCGGAACTGTTCGGGCACAAGCGGGGCGCGTTCACCGGCGCGGTCGAGGCGCACGAAGGCGTCTTCGCGCGATGCAGCGCGCACGGCTCGATCTTTCTCGACGAGATCGGCGAAGTGTCCGCACCGGTGCAGGTCAAGCTGTTGCAGGTCTTGCAGGAGCGCACCTTCTCGCCCGTGGGCAGCCGGGAAAAGCTGCGCTTCCGCGGGCGCGTCATTGCGGCGACGAATCGTCCGCTGGAGGCGCTTCGTGCGGAGAAAATATTCCGCGATGATTTCTTCTACCGCCTCTGCTCCGACGTGATCACCGTCCCGCCGCTGCGCCAGCGATTGCGCGAATCGCCCGGTGAACTTGATGCGTTGCTCGCGAGCCTGTTGCAACGGATGGCCGGCGAGGCCGCGCCGGAACTCACAGGCTTTGTGCGCGAAATGTTAGTCGAGTCCGTGGGCGCGCATTATGACTGGCCGGGCAACGTGCGCGAACTGGAGCAGGCCGTCCGGCGCATCCTGATCACGCGACGCTACGAACCACAGCGCGGTCAAGCGCGCGACGTGTCTGAGGAAGTGGCCCGCCGGATGAGCGAAGGCACCATCGACGCGGATGAACTGCTGGCGAGCTTCTGCGGAATGTTGCACGAGCGCTTCGGCACGTTTGAAGAAGTCGCGCGCCGCGCAAATCTCGACGCGCGCACCGTGAAGCGTTACCTCGCGCAACGCCGCGTGCCCAAGGCTTAACTCACGTACTTCGGATCGAAGACCGGTCCCAATCCGTGCTTGCGGAGCAGTTCGGCGAACTTCGCCAGCCCGCGCTTCTCGTCCGAGCCGAGGTGGTAGTGGATGTGCCAGCCGAGGTAATCCTGCCGGAAGTCGAGGTCGTATTCGGTGCGTGTGCGGATGATGTGGTCGAGCGTGTCCACGCCGAACTCTTTCGCCTCGCGCAGACGGCGGCGCAGTTCCTTGTTCTCCACGCCGCGCCGCAAGGCCCACACCGCATAGACGAACGGCAGCTTGGTCAGGTCAAACCACGCGGAACCCAAATCCCAAATCTGATGCGAATGTTCCGCACGCAGAAAATCAATCGCGCGGTCGCCGATGAGCAGCACCGCGTCGCAGCTTGGCGCGAACTCGTAGTCCGGCAGCGGGATCAACTCCGCGCGGATGCCTCGCTCGGCCAGCAGCACCTTGAGCAAGTTCACGCTCGTCAACGAAGCCGGGTCGCAAAAAATCTCATGCACTTCCGCCAGCGGGTAGCGGTGCGCCACGAACACGCTCTTCACCTCGCCGAGCGACGCGATGGATACGCCGTCGAGCACGTCGTAGCGGTCGTTGAACAAAACTTCCGTGACACTCACCAGCGCCGCATCCAGTTCATCGCGGCGCAACATCTCGGCGAGCTTCGAGGGCGTGACAAATTGAATCTCGTCCTCCAGCCCGCGCGTCACCGGCACGGCGTTCAGGTAAGGCACCGACCCGACGCGAAACGGCTTGAGCGACTGCTCCAGTTCCTGCTCGCGCTGCCGTTCGGTCGTGATGCGGTCGCGCTCGACGCGCCGCGCCAGTTGCTCCGCCGATTCCGGCGGGGCCATGCGGAGTTTGGGTGTTTCGTCGGGGGTGTTCACAATTTGCGAAACTCTTCCTCGGTCAAGCCAGCCTGTTTGAGAATGCTGCGAAATGTGCCGGAGGGCACATCGCCGGGGTGCATCGCCACGTAGGTTTGCCGACCGTCCGCACGGCGTAGAACGACGTGGGAGCCGGATTGCCGTTTGATGACGAAACCCGCGCGCTGCAATTTGGCCAGGGCCTCACGCGCTTTGTAAGGCATCGTCGGGAAATTCCAGGGTGGAGAAAAGCGTTTCGCCGCACGCGGGAATTGTCTCGCCATTCGCGTGCTTCTCGACAATCCACAACCGGAGGAGGTCGGCGGCGGCAGCGCGCGCGCCATCGATTCCCAGTCCGTGCGTGGTCAACCCCACGCTCGGGATGTGAGCGTAGAAATAACCGGGCGGAAAATCCTGGTCCGTGACTTTTTCAAACAGGACGCCGAAGTTCATGGGAGTGAAGGTAGAAGGTTGGCGCGAAGTGGTCAATCCAGCGGGCTGATCAGTTCCCGCAAGCGATCTCTGTTCGCCTGAACATTCTCCGTCAACTGGTCTGGAAACGATGGACTCACAGAACTCGAAAACAGCCAGACTTCGCGACGGAAGCCTAAGATTCGATAAAAGGAGACAAAACCTATTCCGTTCTCCACGAATTCAATACGAATGGACGGGGGTGCCAACTCCCGCAGCCATTGGGCAATGAAACGTTCGCCCAAGATCTTCCCGCCCGTCATGACAAGCTGGAGGTTTTGGTTTTCTTGCAGGACTCGGAATAGAAACGCGGCGTCAGCCCGGATCATCGCTTCAAAGTTTTCAGGGGCGGGCGCTCTCATCATCGGGACGGTTGCCCGTGGCGAAAGGTCCGCATGGGCCAAACCGCCGTTTGAGTAAGAATAAGGAAGGTTCAAGGTGGCGATTCCATCGGTCCATCCCTTGAACCAAGGATGAGGCGGAATCTTGGCGCTGAAGTAATCCAGTAGCCTTGAATGTAAATCTTCATCTGAAATGACGCGGTGCCAGTGCTCGGAGCGACCATTCGAGAACTCGCCTTGGGAAGGATTGACGCCTAGCGTCACAATGCGAGCCGAGTCGATCTTCCCAAAGAAGGGGATTGGTTTGGTGTGCATCACTTCAGGTTCGTTTCCAGCGATGAGTCGAGGTGAATTCCCCACATGCTTGATGACGTCCCTGATGATTTGGAGAGTTGTGGGGCATTGAATATCCTTGGCGCGGCTTTCCTCGGGACTGCGGGCGCGTCGTCCGTCCCACGTTTTGATCGTCTCGTAGAAAGTTCCGCGCTGGATGGGGGTGCGGCCGGCTTCGCGAATGGCTTTGATCATCGCGGCTTCGGTTTGGAGTTGCGGTGATTTCGCGCCGGCCATGTGGAAGATGTGTTCCTCGATGATGGTGCCGTGCAGGTCATCCGCGCCGTAGCTGAGGGCAACTTGCGCGAGCTTGAGGCCGAGGCCGACCCAGTAGGCGGTAATGTGATCGAAATTGTCGAGGTAGAGGCGGCTGACGGCGATGGTGCGCAGGGAATCGAAGCCGGTGGGCGCGTGCTTCACCTCGATCTTGTTGTTGTCCGGCTGGTAGGCGAGCGGGACAAAGCCGGTGAAGCCGTGCGTCTCGTCTTGGAGCGCGCGCAACTGGCGCAGGTGATCCACGCGGTCGGCGAGCGTCTCGACGTGGCCGTAGAGCATGGTGCAGGTGCTGCGTCCGCCGAGGCGATGCCAGGTGCGATGCACGTCGAGGTATTCTTCCGCCGATTCCTTGCCCTTGGCGATTTGCGAACGGACTTCTTTGCGGAAAATTTCCGCGCCTCCGCCAGTCAGCGAGACCAGTCCGGCGTCTTTCAACTCGCGCAAGGTTTGCTCCACCGTGCGTTTGCCGAGCCAGGCGAGGTGGAGAATTTCAATCGCGGTGAAGCACTTGAGTTGCAGCCGGGCGTCGAGCGCCTTCAGCGCGTGCAGCATGTCGGTGTAGTAGCTGAACGGCAGCGACGGATGCAGCCCGCCGACGATGTGCAGTTCCGTGATGCCGAGCCGCAGCGCCTCGCGCGCCTTCTCGACAATCTGTTCGGTGGTGAGCTGGAAGCCATCCGCGTCGCGCTTCTTTTTTGAGAAGGCGCAGAACTGGCAGGAGAGGATGCAGTAGTTCGAGTAGTTGATGTAGCGGTTGACGATGTAGCTGGCGCGGTTGCCCACCTTGCGCTGCCGCGTGAAGTCCGCCATCGCGCCGAGGGCGTTCAAGTCCTTGCTCTCGAAGAGGCGCAGCGCGTCCGCCTCGGTCAGTCGTTCGTTGGCGACGACCTTGTCGTAGAGGTCGCGCAGGTCCGAACTTTGCAGATGAAAAGGCAGTTCCATTTCCGGTGGAAGGTTACGGGAAGAACGGCGCGGCGCGAAAGGAAAGACACCGGGCAAACTACAAATTCCAGACTCCAAACTTCAACGACGGTCGGCGGCCACGGGCCGGGTTTCGTTCGCCCGCGCGATCAGTTTTTCGTGGCGCCCATCCTTCGGCAACGCGGCCACGGCCTTTGCTTCCGCGTAGAAGGCGGGCAGGTCGCCGCCGTGCTTCGCGAGCAACTGCTGAAAGGCGGGCACCAGCGTGAAGTAGGTCGCCACGGTGTTCAGCCGCGCGTTGTTGATCGGGCGCTGGAACCATCGGTCGTAACCGCGCCAGCCGTTCCACCCGAGTTTCAACTGCTCGTAGTCCGCGCGCAGTTGCGCGATGACCTGCTCCTTGGCCGCGCGCTTGGATTCGTCCGGGCCTGCGCCGGCATAAGCCTTCTTCAACGCGCCCCGCGCCCGTAGCACCAACGCCACGAACTGCCGCTGCCGTTGCAAATCCTGCGCATACTCCGCGCGCATCGTGGCGTCGCCGTGTTGCGCCAGCCAGCGGCGCGCGCCTTCTTCCCCGACGGCGGTGGCGAAGGCCTCGTTGAAATCCGTGTCGCCGCTCGCAAACAAACGCTGATGCGCCAGTTCGTGAAACAGCGTCTCCGCGAGGTCGGCGGGCGCGTGATGAATGAACGTGTTCAACACCGGGTCTTTGAACAGACCGAGCGTCGAGTAGGCGTCCACACCGCCCACATGCACGTCGAAGCCTTCCGGTGCGAGTTGCGCGGCGAACGCGCGCGCGTCCGCCTCCGCGAAGAAGCCGCGATACTTGAGTTTGCCGACCACGGGGTACCACCAGCGCTTCGGCTCCACGGAAAATTCCGGCGCGGCATAGACGTTCCACACCACGTAAGGGCGGCCGAGGTCCGCGTAATTCGCGTAGTGACCGCCCGTCTTCAGATGCAATTCGTGCTCGGCGAATTCTCTCAGGCGCAGGACCAGTTCCAGTTTCCCGCGCAGTTCCGCCGGCGTGTTCGTGCGGGTGAGCAGCGACGAAATTTTCTCCTGGCGCGATACCACTTCGTACTGCCCGGCCACGGCCTGCCGGTAATAACGGACCGTGTTGCAACCCGTGGCGAGGAACGCCAGCGCGCCGACGAAGAGGGTGCGCAACATGCGCCGGGTGAGAAGCCGGCACCGCAACGTGCCCCGGGCGTCCCGCCGGGTGAAATTGTGCTGACTGCTGCTGCTGCTCATTTGGAATCGAAGCACGCGGAGCACGCTAAACATCCCGATACCGCTGCGCGATGGGGATGCGGCGGCCCACGCCGAAGGCCTTGCTCGTCACCTTCAAGCCCGGCGCGGCCTGGCGGCGTTTGTATTCGGAGAAATCAATCAGCCGCACCACGCGCTTCACCGTGGCCTCGTCAAAACCCAGCGCGATGATGTCGCGCGTGGTCTTAAGGTTCACGACGTACTCTTCGAGAATGGCGTCGAGGATTTCGTAAGGCGGCAGCGAGTCCTGATCTTTTTGGTCGGGGCGCAGTTCGGCAGAAGGCGCTTTGGTGATCGACGCGGTGGGGATGATTTCACGCTCTCGGTTAATCCACTTGGAAACGCGATAGACCATCATCTTCGGCACGTCGCTGATGACGGCGAGACCGCCGTTCATGTCGCCGTAGAGCGTGCAGTAGCCCACGGCCATCTCGCTCTTGTTGCCGGTGGTGAGAAGCAGCGAGCCAAACTTGTTCGAGAGGGCCATGAGAATGACACCGCGCAACCGCGCCTGAATGTTCTCCTCGGCCACGTCTTCCTTGAGTCCCTTGAACACGTCACCGAGCTGGCCTTTCACGGCCTCGAACGCGGGCTGAATCGGCACCACATCGTAACGGATGCCAAGTTTCTCCGCGAGGATGCGCGCGTCATCGAGGCTGCCCTGCGACGAGAACTGCGACGGCAGCGAAACGCCGCGCACGTTTTCCTTCCCCAATGCTTCCACGGCCAGAACCGCCACGAGCGCGGAATCAATGCCGCCGCTCAGGCCCAGCACCGCAGACTTGAACCCACACTTGTGCAGGTAATCGCGCAGGCCGAGCACCAGCGCGCGATAAACTTTTTCCTCGTCGCAGACCGTCGGCGGCAGCACCGGCTGCGCGGTGTCGAGGTCGAGCACGAGAAAATCTTCCTCGAACATTTTGCCCTGCGCGATGAGCTGGCCGTCCGAGTTGAACACCACGCTCGCGCCGTCGAAGACCAGTTCGTCGTTCCCGCCGACGAGGTTGCAATAGACGAGGGGCCGCCCGGTCTTGGCCGCGAGTTGCGAGAGCATCTGATGGCGCGTCTCGTTCTTGCCGAGATGCCACGGCGAGGCGGAGTTGTTGAAAAGTATCGTCGCGCCCGCCGCGACGAGCTGCGCGGGCGGGTTCGCGTGGTAACGGCGCTCATCCCAGAACGCCTCGTCATTCCACACGTCCTCGCAGATGGTCAGGCCGACTTTGCGTCCGTTGAACTCGACGGGCGCATTCGAGGTCGCAGGCTGGAAGTAACGGTCCTCGTCGAACACGTCGTAGGTCGGAAGCAAGGTCTTGCTGCGCGTGGCGACGATCTTTCCGTGCTGCAACAGCGCGGTGGAATTCGTGGCCTCGCGCCCGACGCCTGCCTCGTTGCGCCCGACGAAACCGACGAGCATTCCGGTCGCGCCGGCTGCGGCGGCGAGGCGGTTGAGCACTTCGAGATTCTGCTGCACGAAGTGGCGCTTGAGCAGCAGATCGCGCGGCGGATAGCCGGTGACGGCGAGTTCGGGGAAGATGACCAGTTCCACGCCCGCCTCCACGCCTCGCTGGTAGGCGGCGAGAATCTTCGCCTCATTGCCGGCGAGGTCGCCGACGGTGGTGTTGATTTGCGCGAGCGCGATTTTCATCTTGGAGTGCGGTGACTTGTCACCGCCTTTTCATGCCGCGACTGGTCGCGGCTTGTCGAGCGACAAGTCGCCCGACGGGAAGGCGCTGACAAGTCAGCGCACTCCAAGTCAGACCGAAAACCCCGCCGCCTGCGCGTCCGCCGCAAACATCTTCACCGTGTCGAGCGAGAGCGCGGCGAGATCCATGCCGGCCATCTTCAGCGCCTTGTTCAGAATGTCGTGCGGCACGGTGACGATCTGGCAGCCGGTGCGCTCGGCGTGCCAGATGTTCAGCACTTCGCGCACGCTGGCCCAGAGCAGTTCCGCCTTGGGCTGCTTTGCGCGGGTGATGCTGACGCTCTCGCGCATGAGCGGTTCGGGATCGAAGCCGGTGTCGGCAATGCGTCCCGCAAACACAGACACGACGCTCGCCACATTTGGATTGAGCGCGTCAGCCACGCCGCGCACCTGGTCGAGCGTGAGAATCGCCGTCACATTCAACTGCACGCCTTCTTGGCCCAGCTCGCGGATGAGCGGCAGCGCCGACTCGGCGCGCGTGTTCGTGACCGGAATTTTGACGTACACATTTTTTTGCCACGCGGCGATCTTCAGCGCCTGACGTTTCATCTCCGGGAATTCATCTGAGAACACCTCGAACGAAATCGGCTTGTCCTGCACGGTCTGAAGAATGTCCTTCGCGAACGCCTCGTAGTCGGGGATGCCGACCTTGTGCATGAGCGTGGGGTTGGTGGTCAAACCTTGGATGAGCGGGTTGGTGTACAGGTCGAGCATGGACTTTTTGTCCGCGCCGTCCGCGAAAATTTTCACCTGCAACCGGGACAATGGATTCATCGGGGCGAAATGTAGCGAGGCGCGGAAAGAGAGCAATGGCGGGTTTAGCCGGAGGCTGGGTGCGTGGCGACTAACCGGAAATTTCAAAATCCAAATCCCAAATCCCAAACAAATTCCAAAGTCACAAAATTCAAGTTGCCCCGGTCACGCCGCGATCATGTTGTGGAGCTTGGGTGTTTGGAATTTGTTTGGGATTTGAATTTTGAACTTTGAAATTTGCTCCTCACCGCTGGTACGTCGCCTCGAACGGCGTGCGCCCCGCTTGCTTCCGCACACTGTGATCAGGATTGGCCGCGAGATGTTCGCAGACCTTGAAGACCGTCTCGAATTCATCGTGCGCGCCGAGACCGCTGGCGATTTGTGCCGAGGTCAGCGCATGGCCTTTCTTCTCGGTGAGGTAGGCGAGGATTTTTCCCTGCAACACGATGACGGCAGTGGCCGCCTTCTTGCCCGCCTCCACGCCGGGCTGATGGTAGGCGTTGATGTTGATCAAGCTGGCGTAAAGCCCGACCGCACGCTCGAACAGCGCAATGAGCACGCCCACGGAAAACGGCGAGACTTCATTGATCGTCAGCGTGATCGATTCACGCCCGCTCTCGTAGAGCGCCGTGCGTGTGCCGAGGAAAAAGCCCGCGAGGTAATCGCCCGCCGTCACGCCCGGCTCCACGATCAGTGACGCCGATTGCCGGTCGCGCAATACCTCGATGAAGGTGACGAAAAAATTGTTCAGCCCGTCGCGCAACTGCTGCACGTAGGCGTGCTGGTCGGTCGAACCTTTGTTGCCATAGACGGCGAGGCCCTGATTCACGACCTGGCCGTTGCGATCCAGTTCCTTGCCCAATGATTCCATGACGAGCTGCTGGAGATATTTGGAGAACAGTTCGAGACGATCTTTGTAGGGCAGCACCACCATGTCCTTCGCACCGCGTCCGCCGCCGGCGTGAAACCACATCGCAGCGAGCAGCGCGGCGGGATTGCGGTTCGTCTCCGTGCTGCGCGTCACTTCATCACACGCGCGCGCCCCGGCTAGCAGCGCGTCAACATCGAGTCCTTGCAGCGCGGCGGGCAGCAGGCCCACGGCGGAAAGTTCGCTGGTGCGTCCGCCCACCCAGTCCCACATCGGGAAGCGCGGCAGCCAGCCGTTCTTGGTCGCGAATTGATCCAGTTCGCTACCCGCGCCCGTGACGGCCACGGCGTGCGTCGCGAATTTCAATCCTGCGCGCTCGTAAGCCGCTTGCGCTTCGAGCATCCCGTTGCGCGTCTCCTTCGTGCCGCCGGATTTCGAGATAACCACGGTGAGCGTCCAGCTCAGCTCGTTGCCAATCTCCGCGAGCACCTTGTCCATGCCATCGGGATCGGTGTTGTCGAAGAAGAACATGCGCATCTTGTCCGACGCGGGCTGGCCGAGCGCCTTGGCGACGAACTGCGGGCCGAGCGCCGAGCCGCCGATGCCGATGACGAGCACGTTCTTGAACGGCGCACCCACGCCGCGCACCACGCCGCCATGCACTTGCGCCGCAAATTTTTTGATTGCCGCGACAGTGGTTTCAATTTCCAGCCGCATCTCCGACGTGGGCGCGAGCGCGGCGTTCCGCAGCCAGTAATGGCCGACCATGCGCTGCTCGTCCGCATTCGCGATGGATCCGCCTTCGAGCGATTTCATCTCGGCATACGCGGATTGCAGGCGCGGCTCCATCTGCGTGAAGAAATCGTCGGCGAAATTCATCCGGCTCAAGTCCACGGCGAGGCCGACGGCGGGAAATTCGGAGTAATGCTTCTGGAAGCGGTGCCACAACTGCTCTTGGGAAAGTTTCATACGCGCGCGGACTTTGAACACGCCGCGCGCGGGTTCAAAGAATCTTTTGCAGCCGGAGCTGCGGACCGCCGAGTCCGCAGTTCGGTCGGTGCGTGAAGGAGAACGTGAATGAACGACGTTCGCTGCGGCGGACATGGCTGTCCGCCGCTCCGTGCGTCGTGGAATTACTTCTCCGCCAGCAGCTTCTCCACCTTCTCTACGAGGCCCACGCCCGCGTTCAGTTCACGAAGCACGCCCTTCCTGTCCACGAGCCAGACGGTGGGGATGCTGCTGATCTCAAACTTCGCCCCGAGTTTGTTCTCCCAGCCCAGTCCGTCGAAGTATTGCGGCCAGGTCATCTTTTCATCGGCGATGAATTTCGTGAGGTCGCTCTTCTCCTTGTCGAAGCTGAGTCCGATGATCTCGAAACCCTTCGCGCGGTACTTGGCGTAAGTCTCCTTCACCTCCGGCAACGCCGCGCGGCAAGGCCCACACCACGTCGCCCAGAAATCCACGAGCACCACCTTGCCGGCGTAGTCTTTCAAGCTCACCGTCTTGCCGTTCAGGTCGGTGAAGCTGAGATCGAGCGGCTTGCCGACGCGAACCAGTTTCCGCAACTGCACCTGCGCCTGCTCCTTCGCCTCGTCCGAGCCGTTCTTCGCGATCTCCTCCAGGATGGTGCGCGACTTCGTGAGTTCGCCCGCGTCGAGATGCGCCTGCGCGATCATCGAGAACAGTTCAAACACTTCATCGCGTTTGGGAAAATCCGACTGCAAATCGCGCGTGGCCTGCTCCGCTTTCGTGAGCGCGGCGGCGGTCTTGGTCGCGTCCTCCTCCTGCAACATGCGCAAGACGCGCTGCGTGCGCAGATCAAACTTCTCGGCCGCAGGCACGGCGGGGTCTTTCAGCCGCTTCTCCTGCAAGTCGTCGAAGCGCGCCTGCAAATTGGTCTGGCCCAACTGCACCGCCGCGCCGAGCAATTCGACCTCGCGACGGCGCGCGTCGGACGCCTTCGCGTGCGCGGGATACTTGGTGTAGAAATTCTTCATCAAGTCGGCGGCGTTCCCGGCCAGCACGCCGTTCTTCTTTTCCCACGCCTCGATCTCGGCCTGGCCCGGCTCCTTGGTGCGCCATTCGGCGGGCGGCGGCGGCGGGCGCAGGGCCGTCACGGCTTCCTGCCAGGCGGTGTCGGCGGCGTCATCTTTTTTTGGCTCGTTGTCCGCAGCGAAGCTCAGCGCAATCACACAGGCCACGGCCACCACGGCCACACGTTTGAACAGGTTCGATTTCATCAATTTTCTTTCGCCGCTAAAGCGGCTTTGGCTTTTTCCAGACGCCACTGTTGGAAGCGCGGATTCAAAGGGGACGAAAAATCTCCCTCGCGCACTTCAGTTCCGTCGGCTTGGTCGGACGCCGCGGCGGAACCTGACCCTGAGACTGCTTCCCCGGCTTTTTGTTCGATCCGCATTACGGCCCGCGCGAACTCCATCAACACCGCGCACGGTTCCAGACACACGAGTTCGGATTTCTCCGCCGGGCCTTCAGGCGGCAGACCTGCCACCGTCCACAAACGCTGCTTCAAGCAAAACTCCCGGTGACAGCCCGCGCGCGCGACCTGCGCGACCTGCGCGTCATCGAGCATCGTGGTGATGCGATACATGCCGGTCTGCCGGGCGGTGTATTCGCGATAGTGCGTGACGGGCGGCAACGGCTGCCGCGCCGCGAACCAATCCGCGACGCCGCCGGGGTAAAGATGCCGCAGCGCCGCGTCGAGTTCCGCCGCGTCCCGCGCCACGCACCGCCAGCCGCGCCGCAACGTGGGCGCGCTCTTGAGCGGACGGAAGGCCCCGCGCTCGGTGAACTGCGCCAGTTCCCGCAGCTCATGAATGGCGACGACGCGCAAATTCTCCACGCCGCGAGCCGACTCGTGCTGCAAAATAAATTCCCCCGCGCGGCGTTGCAGCAACACCTGCCCGAAGACCAGCTCCGGCGCGACACGCGCGACCAGGGCTTCGAGCGCAGGATTGCGAACCACGGAAATCATCGCGCGCGAACGTAAAGGAGCAGGCTGATTTGGGAAGTTGATTTCCGGCGCACGGCCGCATCAGGAATGACCGGCCTCGCCAGGTGGGAAAGCGGGACGTTAAGCGCACCGGCCGCAGCGAGGCTTCCAGACGGTCTGGCTTCGCCGGGCCGAACATTTCCGTTGCGCCACGCCCCGGCTTGCCGCCAGTCTCTCGCCCTGTCCGAGAGTGCGTCATCCCAATTCCACGGTATGAAACCTGAAAAGCCCAAAAAGGCCAAAGCCCCAGCCAAAAGCTCGCTGAAAAGCGTGAAGGAAAAATTGTCCTCGCTCTTCAAGCGCAAACCCGTCGTCGCCAAGGCCAAGCCAGCGCCGGTGGAAAAGAAATCCGCCGCGCGCAAGAAGGCCGAGCCGGACACGCCGCCACCGCTGCCCATGAAGGTCAAGTCCACCGTGCGCCCCGCCAAACGCGCCCCCGAACCGCCCGTCATCGCCACAAAGCCCGCCAAACGTGCCACCGCCGCGAAGAAAATTTCCGTCCCGTCCATCCTGCTTGAAGGCGATGCGCCTTCCGAGCCGCGTCTGAGCGGGCCGGGGGAACGCTACGCTTTCAGCAGTGCCGAACCGGCCACGTCCGCCGACGCAGCGGAGGAATTGCCCGAGTCCTACGGCACGCAGCGCCTCCTGCTCGTGGCGCGCGACCCGAACTGGCTTTACGCCCACTGGGATTTGACCGGCGAACAACTGCGCAAATACAACCAGGCCGCGAAGGACGGCCACCTGATCGTGCGCGTGTTCAAGGGTCAGCCTTCTGGCAAACCGGTTCTCGAGCAGCACGTCCATCCCGAGTCGCGCAACTGGTTCCTCCACGTCGGACACGGCGGCACGAAGTATGTCGCGCAACTCGGCTACGTGGATCGCGGCCACGCCTGGCAGACCGTCGCGACCTCCGCCGCCACCTTCACGCCGCCGGACGCTCTCTCCGACGACACCAGCGTGCGCTTCGAAACCATCCCGATTGAAGTGCCGTTCAAGAAACTTCTCGAACTCGTCAAGGGCGCAGTCGCCGAGCATGTGCCGCTCGTGGAAGTGATTCAGCAGTTGCGCGAGGCGGGTTATCCCGAACTGCCGCGCCTCTCCACCGTTGGAACCAGCGCCGGCGGCAGTGCTCCGGCGTCCAGTTGGACACCCGCGCAAGAAGCCGCGCTCGCACAAATCATCAGCATCGACGAAGTGCGCCGCGTGTGGATGGGTTCGCTCGAAATTACGGAACTGCTCCGGCGCTCGCTCGAACAGGAAATGTCCTCGCAAGCCATTGCTGCGCTCGCGCGCGGAGAACTCACGGGCGGTGCGGGCGAACTCGGCGGCTTGTCCAGCGTGTCGAGTCCGTTCGGCGGCGAGGGCCGGCGCAAGGGCTTCTGGTTCAACGTCAACGCCGAATTGATCATCTACGGCGCGACAGAGCCGGATGCGGCGGTGACCATCGGCGGACGCAAGATTCAACTGCGCAAGGACGGCACGTTCAGCTTCCGCTTCGCGCTTCCGGATGGAAATTACGATCTGCCGGTGCAGGCCACGTCCGCCGACGCCAGCGACTCGCGCCGCGCGGAGCTGCGCTTCAGCCGCTCCACGCAGTACCGCGGCGAAGTCGGCGCGCATCCGCAGGATGCCGCGCTCAAGGCACCGCGGGTGGAGAATGTGGGGTAGGCGGAATGTTTGGAGTTTGCAACGCGCTCTGATTCAAGAATCATCGGCGAACACAAAACCACAAAGACAAACATTATGGCAGCCGTTCCTAAAAAAGTAGCAGAGCGACTCATCGCCGGTCTCAAGCGTTTTCAGCCCATTCTCGCCGCCGCCAAAGCCCGCGACGTTGGCGAGACGGACACCGTAACCATCGTCAAGGACATGCTCGCGGACGTCTTCGGGTACGACAAGTATTCCGAACTGACTTCCGAGTTTGCCATTCGGGGTACTTACTGCGACCTCGCCATCAAACTCGATGGCAAGCTCTCCACGCTAATCGAAGTCAAGGCCATCGGCATCGAACTGAAGGAGGGACACGTTAAGCAAGCAGTGGACTACGCCGCCAACCAAGGAGTGGATTGGGTGCTTCTCACCAACGGCATCCGGTGGTGTGTGTATCATGTGATTTTTGCCCGCCCCATCGCGCAGGAACTTGTCGTGGACATTGATTTCATGACGCTCAACCCGAAGTCCGAGGGCGACATTGAAACGCTTTATCTTTGGTGCAAAGAGGGGTGGCAGCGGTCGGCGCTCGGAGATTTCCACACCCAAAAACAGGCTCTCAGCCGGTTCTTCCTTGGTGCGATGGTGCTCTCCGACCCCGTGCTGGAGGTTGTCCGGCGCGAGTTACGCCGCGTGTCGCCGGACGTTCGCATAGACATTGAGCAGATTCGCACCGTCTTGGTGAACGAAGTTGTGAAGCGTGAAGTGATGGAAGGCGACAAGGCCGACGAAGCCCGGAAGAAAATTTCTCGTTCAGCCGGTAAATCTTTGCGCGCCAACGCCTCCAAAGAATCCAACGCCGACTCACCGCAACCAGAAACTCCAATGTCTGCTGCCGATTCTAAGCCGACCGATGATCCCCCAGATGTTCAACCGAACGCCTGACCAGGCGCGGCAGCGAATTTGGTCATCGAGGCGTTCCCTCCATCGTCGCTCCGCGACGAAGTTCCCGGCTGATTCGATCCGTGGACTCAAGTCCACGGCTACCGTCACCCTCTCGCTCCGCGAGAACCCGTCGGTTGGGCGCGGGGAGTTCAGGCCCGAAGGGCCGTCATTCAACAGCCCAGGGCAAAGCCCCACTGCCATTGCGCGAAGCATACATTGCACATCTTTTGTATGTACTTTGTATGTACACTCTGTTTGTACAGTCGGGATGACAC
>Ga0163150_10002466_pt1 | contig 28250 bp, 27 predicted proteins | sample OliLakLV19P2IB_FD_148628 | JGI IMG/M metagenome (GOLD analysis project Ga0163150, IMG submission 148628) | Freshwater microbial mat bacterial communities from Lake Vanda, McMurdo Dry Valleys, Antarctica - Oligotrophic Lake LV.19.P2.IB | ecosystem: Environmental > Aquatic > Freshwater > Lake >...
CCCCACGATTCCGAGGCCGTTGATCATCGTCGTGTGCGAGTCGGTTCCCACCAGCGTGTCGGGATAGTACACGCCGCGGCTCTCCAGGACTCCTTTCGCGAGATACTCGAGGTTCACCTGATGGACAATCCCGATGCCGGGCGGCACCACTTTGAAGCTCTCAAATGCCTGCATTCCCCATTTCAAAAACTGGTAGCGGGCCCGATTGCGTTGAAACTCTGTCTGCATGTTGAGCTTGAATGCCTCGCCCGTGCCGGAGTAGTCCACCTGCACCGAATGGTCGACCACCAAATCGACCGGCACCAGCGGTTCAATCAGCTTTACATTCTTGCCGAGCCGGGCGACGGCCGAGCGCATGGCCGCCAAGTCCACGAGCAGCGGTACCCCGGTGAAGTCTTGCAGCACGATTCGGGCGACCACGAATGGAATCTCTTCGGTGCGAACGGCATTCGGCTTCCAGTTGGCCAGGCTACGAATGTCGGTTTCGCGAATTTTCTTGCCGTCGAAATTTCTCAGGACCGACTCCAATACAATGCGAATGCTGACCGGAAGTCTCGAAACGGGTCCGACACCTTCTTTCTCGAGCTGCGACAGCGAATAGAATTGTCCTTTACACCCAGCCCCGGTTGGAAATTCTTGCAGGGCATTGAAAAGCTGGTGTGACATGGAGACTCCTTAAAAAATCGTTCTCGTCGTCGTCCTCGTGCTCGTCCTCGAAGAAAAAGCCGAGGACGACGACGAGAACGAGGAAGAGGAACCACTCTCATAGGTCGTAGCGCTGCTCAGCGGCATGAAAAACTCCCTTATCAATGCAGATTGCGGCCTTCGAAATCTGAAGGCCCGCCCAGAATATGCGCTGGCAATGGGACTGTCAAGGCCCGGGGATTCTGGATACATGGCTTGCTAAAGCGATACCTGATGCTGCTGTGGGCGCATAAGTCCCCTTGCGGAACCGGCGCTGTGAAGAATTCGGGAGCCTCCCCCTCTCGCTCCCGAAATCCGGTTGTAATGTCTTTCCGGACAGTCTAGGCTTCTTCGCCGTATGACACTGGAGACTCTTTTCACGATTCTGGCAGTTCTAATGCTCGCCAAGGGTTTGTTTGGCGTGTTCGAGGGCATCCGCTACTTGGAATATGTTCGCAAGCATCTTGCAACTCGACCTGAGCCGTGGATGCCGCCGGTTTCGGTCATCGTTCCCTGCAAGGGCCTCGACTTCGAGCTGGAGCAGAACATTGAGGCAGTGTTCCGCCAGGTTTACCCTTTCTTTGAGGTCCTCATCGTCACCGCGACGGGGAACGATGCGGCGGTAGAGCCACTCAGGCGTCTGGCTGCAAAGTTTCCTGGTCACAAGATTCGTTTCATAACCGCCGGCATCTCGCCCGACCGCGGGGAGAAAGTACACAATCTCATTCAGGCGGTTGCCCGGGTCGACCCGGCTTCCGAAGTCTTTGTCTTTACCGACTCCGATTCCCGTCCGCATCTCTGCTGGCTGCAGGAATTGGTTGCGCCTTTGCGGAATGAGAACACAGGGCTTTCGACAGGATATCGTTGGTACTACCCGTCACGCGGCAATCTGGCCAGCGTCGTCCGTTCCGCCTGGAATGGCTCGATCGCAACCTTACTCGGCAATCACAAACACAACTTCGCTTGGGGCGGTTCCATGGCGATTCGAAAGGGAACTTTCCACAGTGCCCACGTCCTGGAGTATTGGCAGCGGTCGATCAGCGACGACTACTCTATGACGCAAGCCATGAAGGATGCCAGACTGCGAATCCACTATGAGCCTCGCTGTCTCATTGGTTCTTATGGCCGCTGCGGCTGGGGTGAGCTGCTGGAATGGTCAACCCGCCAGATGATTCTCACGAAAGTTTACTCTCGCAGGCTTTGGCAGCTGGCGTTAGTTTCGCAGTGGACCTTCTCGCTGGTCTGGTGGTGGGCGCTGGCAGGTGTTGCGTTGGCTTTCATCCCAAGCACTCCGGCCTCGACAACCGCGGCTGTTTGGAGTGGAGGCATCCGGAAGTACGCGCTCCTGGCCGGGCTATTGTTCTTGTTTGGCGCGGTGCGTAGTTGGTATCGAGTTCGGACGATTCAGCACTTGCGTCCCGAGCATCGGGATGAAATCCAAGACTTCTGGTGGGGCTATGTATTGTTGTTCCCACTGGCCTCGACGCTGACCGCCTACAATCTGGCGCGCTCTGCTTTGGCTTCCTCGGTTGAATGGCGCGGAGTGCGTTACGAGTTCGGGGCCGCTCAGGAAGTGCGCGTTATTCGAAGCGAATAGTTGAGGAGTCGAATCGATGCCCGCTTTGAAGCGAATCAAGAACTTGAGTCAGCTGATCTGGAAGCCCAAGCGCTTGAACACGGGGGCGTTCTTCGTCACCTCCGTCAGCAGTGAAAAGTGCCGTCGCCGAAAGCCCTGACGGTCGATATCCCATTCACCTGCGTGGAAACCCGGTCCCCTCGGCCTTAACATTAGACGGTGGGAGCATCCTTCGGCTGCCAGCGTTTTGTGATATCATTCGCCAGTTCAGAGTCAGACAAGGATCAGAGACGAACCCGATGTGGCCCGCACTGTGACGAGCTTTCGGGAATTTCGAAATCTGAATACCGCCTTGAGCGAGCCAGGGAAATTTCGTAGATGACCCGAGGGGTAGCCTATGGCTGGTCGATTGTTGTTGGTTGGCGAGTTGAACGACGACCTCATCGAACTGAAGATTGCGTTTGAAGCCGTCGGGCTAACGGTGGAGATGGCTCCAGATGGTGTGGCTGGCCTTGAAAAAGGCGCGGAGTTCCAGCCGGATCTCGTGGTGACGGAAATCCTCATCAACCGGCTTAGTGGCTTTGAACTGGCAGCGCGCATCCGCGGCGGGGCGGAGGGTTTTGCAGCTCCGGTGATTTTCTATACCGAGTTCTATCGCGATGAGAAAGCGCGCCGCGAAGTGCTCGCCAAATATGGTGCGATCCAGTATCTGGTTCGTCCCTTCCAGAAGGAAGCGCTTAAGAAATCGGTGGTAGCTCACTTCCAGGATGTTCTCTCCAGCCTTCCCGTTGCGCCCAGCGCCGAGAATGACAGCGCCCCGGAAGTGAATCCGGTTGCGCCGCAGCTTAGCCGTGCTGCTGTCGCTGCTGAAAAGCCGTCCACCAACCCGGTGTCTGGACGGCCAATGCAGCCTGGCAAGCCGGGCGGCTTTTCCGGCGAGGTGCCTGCCCGTTTCCGTGCCTTCAGCCCGGCGGCACAAACGCCCGCCAGCGAGGCTGCTGAACTGGAACCGGAAGTTGCTGGAACTGTCACGGACCAACCCAGGAACGAACCGGTTGGAGTCGCCGCGACGATGCCTGCGCAGCTCGCCGAAACGGCGCCTGCTCCAGCCAGCGACTCGAAGCCACGCGAGCGCGGTCTGTTGTTGCCAGTTGAAGAGCTTTCGTGGATGGGACGTCTTCTACAATCGACGCCCTTCAGAATTGCTGCGGTGGTGATGGTGGCTGCACTGGCACTTTATGCTCGTGACCGGTTTTGGAGCAGCCACAAACCAGCGTCGATGGCGCCTGAAACTCCCATCTCCGTGCCACCGTCACCGGCAGCCCAAGCCGCGGTGGAGCCGCCCACTCAGCTGACGTCCCCGCCCGCGGCAGTTGCTTCCAGTGCTCCACTGGCGCAGGAGCCGCCCGTTGCGGCAGAGTCCAAGAACGGGACAGAGCCTGCTAGACAAGCTGTTACTTCGGCGTCAGAGGTGAGTACGAAGAAGGATTCCGTGAGAAAAGCCGAGTCGGTGGATTCCGGGCCGGCCATTCGCGAACGTTCCCCCGCTGTCAGCATTCAGGATGTCACCGGTGCCGGAAGGGGACCTGTGCTGAGGAAGATGACGCCGATCCCGCTGTCTCAGGGCATGCTGAGCAGCCTGACGGCAAAGGCAGTTGTGGTTCGGGTCGTCATCGATAAGGCCGGAAAAGTTACCGAGGTCACGCCTCTAAACCAGGAAGGAACTGCAGTCGCTCTACCCGAGGATGCTCTCGCCGCCATCCAACAGTGGGAGTTTTCGCGCGCTCGCCGCAAAGATGCGGGCGAGGCAGTGAAATACTTCAGCCTCAAGGTGCAAAATGCCCGACAGTGAGGCCGGGTGGCACATCCTCACCGCAACCTGCCGATTTGGCCGCAAGGTTGTTTCATCCTAAAAGCAGTGGCAAAACCCACCGCAGAGACGCTGGGAACTTCCTGTGAGAACTGCCAGCAGTCAGAATTTCACGATCGCTAATTTCCGGCGTCTGACCAAAGCGTAGCTAGCTTTCGATCTCTTTCGTGGGGACAGCGGCAACGCAAGATTGCAGGTCTCGCCCCTATTTTCCTCTGCGTCTCTGCGGTTGTTTGAACAGCCGCTCTTAGGATCATCGCCGCTTTCCAGGACCCCACAACGCCCGTCCCGATCTAACCCCGGTGGGTTGTCCTTCGCTGAGCACCAGCTGTCCGTTGACCAACACGTAGTTCACTCCCGTTGAATACTGGTGTGGCTTCTCAAAGGTCGCGTGGTCTTGGATGGTTTTCGGATCGAAGACAACTACATCCGCAAAGAACCCTTCCTTGAGCGATCCGCGGCGGTCGAGTCCCAGGTTCTGGGCGGGCAGGCTCGTCAGTTTGCGAATCGCGTCGGTCAGTGGAATCAGTTTTTCTTCGCGAACATACTTTCCCAACAGCCGGGCGAAGTTTCCATAGGCGCGAGGATGCGTGTTCGATTTGAGAAAGACACCTTCAGTCGCCATCGAAGAGCCGTCTGAACCGAAGCTGACCCACGGCAGCACAATCTGTTTTCGCACGTTGTCCTCGGACATGGTGAAATACACCACGCCGACGCGCGATTCGTCTTCCGTCATCAAATCGAGAACCGTTTCAGCAGCGGGCTTGCCACGCAACTTGGCGACTTCGGCCAGGGTCTTTCCCTGGAAGGGTTTCAACTTCTCGTTCTTGAACTCGACCAGCAGGATTTTTTCCGGAGCGTTCACGCGGTTCTCGGTTGTGGCGGTGGATGCCGTCATCTCACGAAGAATTTTGCGCCGTTCGTTTGGATCGCGGAACCGCTGGCGCATCGCTTCCGCACCGCCGCTTTGCGCCCACAGCGGAATGCAGGCGTTCAGCCCGGTCGAGCTGGCGGTATAGGTGTACATGTCAGCCGTGATCTTCAATCCGTCCCGCCGCGCGGCTTCCACCTTCGCGATGGCTGCGTCCATTTTCCCCCAATGGTCCTCGCCCGAAGCCTTGAGATGATAGATCTCAGCCGGAATCTGAGCTTCGCGGCTGATGCGAATCAGTTCATCAATACCCTCCAGCAATTGCTTGCCTTCGCTGCGGATGTGCGAAATGTACTTTCCCTGAAACGGCGCAGCTGCCTTGCAGAGTTCGATGAGCTCTTCGGTGCTGGCATAATTTGCCGGTGCGTAGATCAGAGATGAGCCGATTCCCAACGCACCCGCTTCCATCTCCTGCCGCACCAGCTTTCTCATCAGGTCAAGTTGCTCCGGCGTGGCCGGCTTATCTTCCAGGCCAATGGCGTATTCTCGAAGCGTGGTCGCCCCGAGAAACGAAGCTACATTCTGCGAGACGCCCTTCTTTTCAAGGTAAATCAGGTACTCAGCGAGCGTGGTCCATTCGATGGGATACTTGATGTCCCCTTGTTCCTTGAGCATGCGCTCTTTCATGACTGGCGTGAGTGGCCCCATCGAATCGCCTTCACCCATGATCTCCGTCGTCACCCCCTGGCGCACTTCTCCTTGTGAGTTGCCGTCGGCAATCAAGCTCTCGGTTGACCAGCTGAGCATGTTGATGAAGCCGGGCGCAACCGCCTGGCCCGACGCATCGACAATTCGGCGGGCTTGCGAGCGGTCGATTTGACCAATCCTGGCAATCTTGTCGCCGGAGATGGCGACGTCAGCCTTGATTGGCGCACTGCCGCTGCCGTCGTAAACCTCGCCGCCAGCGATCAGGATGTCGTACACTGGGGCGGCCGAGCGCTGGCAGGAGACGGTCAAGAGCGCAAACAGAAACGCGAAGAACAGGCTGACGAAGCCCTTGCCAAAGTCGATGAATGTTGATGTTCTTGCGATCATGAAGGCTCCTTTGAAGTAAAACCGTGTAGCGCGGACCTGCTGTTTTGCGGCAGGTCCGGCAGTCCTTCGTAATGTTTCAATGTCTCACTTTGCCACAAAACTAAGATCCCACGCCGAAGCTAAATTCGGCGCGTCTAATCGATCAGCGATTGAAAGCTGGCTGGGCTACTGGTCGAGCACGGTCGAACGCAACCACGCCATTCTCCAATTCTTTCGCTCAAAGTTGAATCTCAATTTGAAGGGCAAGCGTGTTTTGGATGTGGGCTGTGGAACTGCCGGCCTTTCACAACTCGTCACCCGCGAAGGGGGCGTCTATTTCGGCTGCGACTTCTTCGAAAGGATGCTCGATTTTGGCCAGGCGTTCACCAGCGATCTGCCGCCGGGCGCGCGGGCTGCGCTGGTGCGCAGTTCAGCCATGGATCTGCCCTTTGCCGACAGCTCCATTGATGTCGCGATCGGTTTCGATGTTATCGAGCATCTGGTTGGAGGCGAATCCTGGCAGCTTCAATTTCTCCGTGAAATTCGGCGCGTCCTTCGGCCCGGTGGTCTGCTTCTGTTAACGACACCCAACCGGCTGTGTCCTTTTGAGGGGCACACGTTCCTGATCGGTCCTCAGTTTCTACCCATTTCGATCGCCGACCGTTACATTCGCTGGGTGCGGCCGCAGTTCTTCCGGGAATATCACTCCTACGCTGAAGTTCAGTTGCTCATGCCGGGACGGATGAGAGCCCTGCTCGTTGAAGCCGGTCTCTCGCCACTCCATGAACTACCCTGGTGCACGGATCCGGAAAACTATCGGCCAGCAACCCGTTTCCTGTTGCAATTCTGCCACGCGATCGGTCTGGGCTGGGCAGTGTTCTACAAATTCCAGATCGCAGCCGTCAAGCGGGAATCCGTGGACGCGCTCCAGGCGCTTAAACGTGCAGTGAAAAACGAAGCATTCTTCCCGGAACCGGGTCTTCGTAGGTTGCTCAAGAAAGGCATTGCCCTAATGGCGCGACGATGACTCTTGAACCCGCGGAACCCGACGGGGATTGCCACCCACCAGGAAGCGGCTCGACTCTTGGGTTGGGGCGCTATCTTCCGAGTGTCGCGTTGGGGCGGAGCCATGATTGTTGTTCCAGGAGAACTGAGGCGATATCAAGAACTCTAAGAATGATCAAAGCCTGGCCATTGGATCAGGCAGAATGCAGGAATCAGAAAGAGGAGCCATAATCGTGATGAGACTGCCGCTGTTTCTCTCCCTGTTGTTCGTTTGTTTTTTTCACTCACAAGAGACTCTGCTCGGGCAACAGACCCAACTCGATGCGACCGCTACGCTGATGAAGGAACTCACCGAGGCTCACGGTCCCTCGGGAAGCGAAGAGCCTGTAGCGAAAATTGTGGTCCGGCATCTTCAGCCTCTGGTGTCGGAGATCAAAGTGGATGGCTTGGGTTCCATCATCGGCACCAAGAAAGGCAGCGCCGATTCTCCTCGCATCATGCTCGCCGCGCACATGGATGAGGTAGGCTTCATCGTCAAAACGATCACTCCCGAGGGATTCATCTATACCAATCCCGTTGGGGGCTGGAGAGATCCGGTGCTGCTCGCTCAGCGCTGGGTGATTATGACTCGCAAAGGTCCGGTGGTGGCCGTATCTGGAGCAAAGACGACCCATGTGATGGCTGCCGATGCGAAGAACCGGTCCGTGCCCCAGCAAGACGTTTTTCTGGACGTTGGCGCCCGCACCCAGGAGGAAGCCATGGAGACTTTCGGCATACAGCCGGGAGATCCCGTGGCGCCTGAGAGTCCCTTTCAAGTCATGGCCAACGGAGAATTCTACATGGCGAAAGCCTGGGACGACCGCGTGGGCCTGGCGCTGATCATCGAAGCTCTGAAGCGACTGCAGGGACAGAAGCATCCCAACACGATCATGGCGGTGGCGACGACTCAAGAGGAAATCGGACTGCGTGGCGCGCACACCAGCACAGCCCTGGTGGAGCCGGATCTGGGAATTTCCCTCGAAGTTGGAGTGGCATCCGACTACCCGGGAACCAGCTTGAAGGAAGCGCAGGAAGCCATCGGGAAGGGTCCGGGAATCTTTCTGCTGGACAGCAGCATGATTCCGAGTCGCAAGCTGAAAGACTTCTTCGTCGAGGTGGCGCGGCGCCAAGGGATCCCGATTCAGTTCGAGGTTCTCACCGGCTACGGAGAAGACGGCGCCGAAATGCAGCGCTACAAGGGAGGGAGACCTTCGATCAACCTCACCGTCCCCACGCGCTACCTGCACTCCCACATCGGCATTCTCAGCCGCAAGGACTTCGATCGCGCGGTCGATCTACTCACGGCCGTGCTGCTGGCTCTGGACCAGAAGGCCGTCGACCAGATCAAATCGTTTGATTACTTCAAATAGACAACGAGGAAAGAGCGGCTGTAATGAGCCATGAGTTCCTCCCCTTTGCGCGAAGCGTCTGGGAATTGGACGTTTTTGCTCCCCTCCTCGGCTGAGGAGGGGCGGGCGCTGGCTCGGCCAGCGCCGGGGTGGTGCGACCGTCGGTTGAAGAAAGCTCCAACCACGCGTTTCGTGCCCAAAATTCTAGAACTCGGCACGAAACGCCTGAATGATGGTTCCAGGAACTTCCCACAGACCACCCCCGTGCTGTTGCACGGCACTTCCCCTCCTTGTTTCAGGAGGGGAGCCATAAAAACGTCCAATCTCGAGGCGCGAAGCCTGAGTAAGGGGGAGATGAAGAGGGGGTCTTGCAGGTCAGTCTCGGTGGGTCCCGGCGCCGACATTATCGGCAGGCAAGGCCAGCTTGAATCTCAAATCGTTGTCCTTTCAAGGCTCCCTTCAATAAGTCTTCGTGCGACTCAAATTTCCTTTGGCGTCGTAAGACTTCCAAAGACCCGTCTTTTCCCCATCCACGTACTTACCCATGTCGTATAACTCTCCATTGGGATGGTATCTTTTCCATAATCCTTCTTGTTTCCCGTTCTTGAACTTACCCGCTTGCAGGGGATTCCCATTTTCGCGATACCACTTCCATAGTCCCGTCAGCTCACCATTGGAGTATTTGCCCGTTGCTTTCAACTTTGCGTTACGCAGATAGTATTTCCACACTCCCGTCTTCTTGCCATCTGCGTAATGACCAACACTGCATAACTGCCCATTGCGAAAATACTCTTTCACCAGCCCTGTTTTTGGTTCCTTGCTGTCAGATTGTTTTGGTTTCATAGTTTACATTCAGCTAAGTACTCAGTTTTATGAATACATCAAGTTTTCTGCTGCTAAAGCTTGTTTCCGGGACTGTGGCTACAGTTCTTGACGTGGGAGCCGCTGTCCTCAGCGGCGAATTGCCGAGGCTCAGGCTCCGTGCAGGTCGCCGCTCGGAGATCGGCTCCCACATTCAACGCTTTTTAGATTATGTGACCCTATCCCTGAAAAGAATCACCTGGGCCATCTCACGCTGCCACCTTATGATCGCCGACCGACAATGATTCAGCACTCACAAGGACTTAACAATCCTTGCGCCGGGTGGCAGCATGAAAGACACACTTTCCGAGGAGGAACGCCATGAATATTATCCTAGCCACGAGGCCCTCGCCATCCTGGACGGCGCTATTGAGCCTGGTTCTCGCTGCGCCAGCCGCGCTGTTCTTGCTGGCCAATATCCTGAACGATGGGCTTGGCATCGGTTTCTTGTACGCCCCTATCGACGCCTTGACTTCCGAGCCCCATAAGCAACGGCTCTTCAACCTCGTATCACCAGTGGTGTTTCTGGGCGGAATCGCGGCCGCTCTGCTGTTGAACTTCCTGGCCATCGCGCAGTTGGATCTGCGGTGGGAGCAAAAGCGGCTGGTGCGTGCGATGACGATTGAGCCCCGGACACTGAACGTGGCGTTGATTCTGACCGTGGGGCTGATGCTCGCGTCGTTCGTCGCTTACGCCTTCGTCGAGAATTTCGCAATCATCCGCACTCCCGTCTAAGAGGACTGACGGTCTCTCTATTGGTTGTCCGGTGTTGTAGGCAAGATTGCGACGCGTGGCCACTGGGCGCCTTCCAAAGCGATTGCAGGCAGTGCCTGGCGGTGACAAACTTTTCATCCTTCGTCACTGCCAGTAGAGCTGCAAAATCCTTGACCATCCTGTTCTCTGTGTCGCTCTTGGCCAGATTGCAGAGAACCTGGGCGGCAATCGCCCTCTGATGGTTGTTTTCGTGACGCAAATGCTTCAGCAAGTCATCCCACACCTCGTGCGCCCAGTCGACTCGTTCCTCCGTCATCTTGAGAATAGGGTTCATCGCCTTGAAGCGCGTATCGCCATCCTCAGAGTGCAAGTTGTCAAAGTTCGTGCGTGTGTTCTTGTCCATCGACTCTCCTATCGAGTAGAAGAAAGGTTGCCCATGACTGGTTCATGCTGCGATTGATCAGCCGCCGCCTTCGCCGCATGGTCAGAGTATGGGGACGATCTGGCTTTAGGGCGCATGGAAAGGCTCGAGCCGATCCGAACGGCAGAAACTCGTGGCGATCTTGAACTGCAGATGTGGTGTGAACGGAGAGTATAGCCGCGAGCCGAGTACCGAAGCGACTGCGCCGGCCTTTTGCCGCAGCTCATTCGTCGCAGAACGACTTATGCACCTGCACGACCGTGGCACTCAGATCTGTCAGTTCAGGCATGACCACTCGAACACGTGAGGCGAACACACTTGGTTTGCTGCATAGCGGCTGCGGCGCAACCCGCCGCCCGTTTTGTGGTTGGCTGGTTAATGCGGTTAATGCTGTGGTTAGGTCCTCCCACTGATCACGCGATTGTGACGCCAAGCCCACCCAGTTGAACTTGAAAGACATGAAGTAGAGACGCTACAGAAGCGATTGCAGAATGTCTGTGGTCATCTCACAATCTCGAAGGATCTTGGCTAACAGGCCAGGGCCAATACTCTCACCTGAGTGAACCGGGATGAAGGTGCGCCGGCCATCACTGTGTTGAATAAAGTAGTGACTCCATTTGGTCCGAATGACTTCGAAGCCTGCACGTCGAAGAGCGGCTATTACTCTTTTGCCGGTGACGCGCGGGGCCTTTGTCATTGGACCACGGTGACCTTTTGAACGCCAACGAATTCTAACGGCTCCAGCGGAGTTCGGTCGACTTCGATGTACAAGTCAATGGCTTCTTGAATGCGTTCGATGAGCTGGTCCAAAGATTTGGCCTGGGTGTGACAACCCGGCAAGACGGGAACCGAGGCCACGTAGTATCCCTCTGAGTCACGTTCAATCACGACGTTGAACTCTCTGATTTTTTTGGCTTTCATGATTTCCTAATTCTAGGGGACAAGACTGCCTGCGTAAAAGCACAAACTAAGTATACCGTTTCATAAATATCCTGCGACACGACACCCGCCGTACCGGTCGCGTCCGTTGTAGTCACCGCGTGGGATGCCGGCAGCCTCGGCCGCCGCAACGAATTCCCGGGCGCCCGGGAGGACCGGCGAACGCACGGAGAAGCCCAGCGGGCCGGCGCAATTGTGCGCCTGAGCATATCGATCATCATCTCGTCGCTCGGCGCCAGACCCTCGCTCTTCCGGAAGTAGGGCAGCACATCGGCGTAGCTCCATAAACGGACAGATTAGGAACTGAATCCCTCATCTGGAATCAGAGGCAGTTGGTGTAATGCTCGCCTACGACGGGCGGTGCAGACATGCCTTGTGGGCACGTTTGCGATCTATCCCGACTCCGGAAGAAACTTATAACCTAAAGACAGCTCCCACTTTGCTTTTGAGCAGAGGAGGCAATGGCAATTCAAACTGTCCACTTTGCTCAGCGAAACGCCTGTCCAGTAGACCAGACCTGTTCAACGCAGACATGCCAACTGCCCATGTCTGCGCCACCCGGCGAGACCCTCTCCTTACCGGGCGGCAATGTTTGGCCTGGTTCTGGCTGCGCCGGCCGCGCTGTTTTTGCTGGCCAATGTGCTTAACGAGCTTGGCATTGATTTGTTGCACGCACCTATTGGCGCCTTGACTTCCGAGCCCCATCGGCAGCAAATCTTCAACCTCGTCTCGCCGGTAGTGTTCTTAGGAGGGATCGCCACCGCCCTGCTGTTGAAGTTCTCGCCATCGCGCAATTGGATCTACGGTGGGAGCAAAAGCGGTTGGTGAGTACGGTGACGATTGAGCCGCGGACACTGAACGTAGCGCTGATCCTGACCGTGGGGCTGATGCTTGCGACGCTGGTTGCCTACGCCTTCGTCGAGAATTTCGGAATCGTCCGCAGCCAACTGTAAGGGGAATCACAGCCGTTCCGCTTTCCGTGGGTGGCGCAGACATGCGTAGTGGGCATGTCTGCGATGCGAACCAGTTCCCGGTGGGGCTGTCCATAATCAAAGGGCGGCTGCAACTTTGCCCTTCAGCAAACTAGACAATCACAATTCGACGTGGCCGCTTCCGAACGGCTTGTTCGCTTGACACACTTCTCCAACGCAGACATGCGCAGTTGGCATGTCTGCGCCACCCAGCGAAACGCCTATCCAGTAGACCAGACCTGTTCAACGAGACATGCCAACTGCCCATGTCTGCGCCACCCGGCGGGAATCCAGGTTGGTGGCTGTCCACACACGGCTGGATTCCGGATCGCGCTTCGCTTGGCCGGAATGACGAGACTCGGCGGCAAACAATCAGGCATCCAGTCCCAGCTGTTGTGCCAACTGAGCTGACTTGGCGTTCCGCTCTGCTGTGATGTCTGGCTGCCAAGGGCTGTTGGCGGACCCGTCCGAAGCGCATGGGTCCAGTGACCGTTTCTTTCCTGAAGCCCTGTGGCGGTCTGCCACATCAGATGATGGTCCCGATGCCTTTTCCTCGCAGCGACAGGCTGCTGCAAACCTGACCAACGGAGCCGTGGCAGCGAATCAAGGTTCACGTTCCCGTAGCTTCTTGATGATCGTGAATCTCATTGTGACGTGGTACCGGTTGAGACTTCTTGGTTGTCGGGTTGGTGTACCAGTCGTGACTTGCTCCGTGCCGGCTCAGCACACACCCCACTTCCTCGAGCTTTCGGATGAGGTCCCTTCGCTTCATTCGGTTACTACCAGCTCTTCCACTTTCCGGACGTACGGAATCTCACCAGACTCAAGATCAGTCAGCAGGGCTTTGAGGTTACTGACTAACTCATCTTTTGACATCCCTTGGGTTTGGTAGTCCGGGTATTCATTCAGGAAACCCAGATAGTACTCTCCATCTTGCCAGTAGGTAAATTTCATGGTTTTCATGCTGAGCTCCTCTCGAGCACATGTGAGGGCGACTCCCACGGTGGGGGCAGTCCATAGTCACAAAACTGCTGCACTTCGCCTTTGACTAAACGAAGCAATTACGACTCGACCTGGCCACTTCTGTCAGCGAACGGCCTGTTCGCTTGACCGACACTTCTCCAACGCAGACATGCCAACCGCGCATGTCTGCGCCACCCGCCGAACGGCCTGTTCGCTTGACCGACACTTCTCCAACGCAGACATGCCAACCGCGCATGTCTGCGCCACCCGCGAAAACTGGAACGGCAAAAAGGCAGGTGCCTACGAATCGGCTACCTTACGGTTATCTTGGATCTTCTTCTGGACTGCTGTGATTGGCAAATCGAGACCTTTCAATTCTCGATCCATCAACTCCTCAAAAGGTGCAACTACTTTCAAATAGCGAATTCCCAGAGAAATGACTCCAAGTATTAGCGCGATGAAGAAGGCCGGGACGTCCCCACTTTCGCCAAACAACTGACGGAACAAAGGGCCAATGATCGCCCCCGTTCCGATAAAGACCAAAACAAATGTAAGGGTGCCACCATCACTGCGCTCCTTTACTTTGCTCTCGATTTCTTGTTTGCGCTGTTGTCTGACCTTCAAGAGTTGTTCCAATTCCCTTTCCAGGCGAGTGAGGGCCAGTTCTGCTGCGGTTTTGTCTGTGCCTCTCTGGACTTTGGAGATTGCTTCCGCAATTAGTTTAAGAGAAACGGTGCCCCCTCTTCGTTCTACAATCTGCTCGCTACCACAATAGGCACAAGCAAACCGACTCATGTCGTCAAAGATCTGTAGATTTGCTCCGCAGTTTGGACACCTAAGTCTAATACCCTGGTCGTTAGGCACAGATCAAACCCTCGCTCGAATTGAACCTAGTGTAGAGACTCTCACAGGCTATTAACGAGATGACAACGGCTCCAGCATCACCCGCGCGCAGGTTGCGTCGGCTGAATGCTGCTGGGTGGGTTTCGACCTCATAATGTAACGACCCACTCTGCTACGTTCTCGTGATATTTGGATAGAAACTCCGCCGTGGGGATTGGGTCTCCGTTGAGATCAGAGAGTGCGATACTAGCGATCCTGTCGCCAATTGCCACCGCTTGAACAAGTACGGTCAAGTGGCCGAAAAAGGTACCTCGGTCTTGCGGATCGGCAAATGTGTGCTCGACACCAAGAGCAACCTTGTGAGCAATCTCGTTGCGGGCTTCACGGGCCCTTTTGAAGAGCTCTTCAATGCTTATATCCGGAATTTGTTCGAAGGATGGGAGGAATTTCCGAATGTGTTGGCCCAGAGTCTTTTCTTCAATTTTCTTCACGAACTTGACCCGCGTTTCGAACGGTTCAGCATATATCTTGGAGTTTTGTCTTAAGGCAACGAGCTTTGCCAGAGACTCACACTTATCCTCAAATCGTGTAGCCAAAGTGAGCGCCCTTCCTAGCACGGCATAGAGCTTATCGGTCTCCTCGTCCCGCGAGAAGTCACCCATGAACGCATCTGGATTCATAACAATCTCTCGTACCACTTAACAAGAAATAGTCCGGACAAGACCAGCAAAACTCTGGGGGTTTCATCCGGTATATCGGACTGATTGCTAACCACACGTCTCTGACCTCAATCGGAAACAAAGGAATAGGCGGGATTATACGGGGATTCTTTTGATGTGACCAATGCCAAGCTAAGGAATCGACTTGTAGGCTCTCTAACGGACGCTGCCTGCTGGACCAGTCAGGCGACTGAGCTCAGCAACCGGACCAGCCGGTCGATGTCTGTTTTGCTCTTGGTTTCGGTGAAGGAGAGCAGCAGGCAATTCTTGAGAGCAGGGTAGTACTTTTCCAGCGGCAAGCCTGGAATGATCTTCGAGCTGGCGAATTTCGCGGCCACATTCTCGTAGGGAACGGGAAGTTGAATAACTAGCTCGTTGAATCGTGGTCCGGGATAGAGCATCTTCAGGGAAGAGACTTTCATCAGTTCGGAAAGGGCATACTGGGTTTTCGCGACGTTCTGAACGGCCACTTCCCGAATTCCTTTCTTGCCCAAGAGGCTGCAATAAATCGTGGCCATCAGCGCAAACAGGCTTTGGTTGGTGCAGATGTTGGAGGTGGCCTTCTCGCGGCGGATGTGCTGTTCGCGTGTTGAGAGCGTGAGAACAAAACCGCGCTTGCCTTCGGAATCCACGGTTTGCCCGATGAGTCGTCCGGGAAGGTTGCGCAGGAACTTTTCGCGGCAGGTGAGAAAGCCGACATGCGGCCCGCCAAAGCTGGTCGGAACTCCCAATGACTGCGCTTCACCGCACACGATGTCGGCGCCAGCCGGTCCCGGTGGCGCAATAATCCCAAAAGACAATGCTTCGGCCACGGCGACGACGAGCAATGCTCCATGACGGTGTGCCAGGTCAGCCAGTTGCGCCAGCGGTTCCAGATTGCCGAAGAAGTTGGGCGACTGCACTACGATGGCTGCAACATCGGCACCCATCTTCTGCTCCAGGCTCGCTATGCTGACAGTGCCGTCTTCGATTGGTTCAATGTCGGTGAGCGTCAGGTCCTGATGCCGTGCGTAGGTGTTGACCACGGCCCGATACTCCGGGTGTACCGACGAGGCAATGAGAAACCGGTTGCGCTGGCTGACTCGCGCGGCCATGAGGATCGCTTCCGTCAAGGCGGTACTGCCGTCGTACATCGACGCGTTCGAAACCTCCATGCCCGTGAGCTGGCACATGAGAGTTTGGAACTCGAAGATGGCCTGCAACGTTCCTTGCGTGATTTCCGCCTGATACGGGGTGTAGGAAGTGAGAAACTCTCCCCGGCTGATGAGGCTGTCGATGACCGTGGGGATGTAGTGATCGTTGACGCCGGCGCCGAGAAAAGAAATAAAGTCGGAAGCGTTCTTGTCGGCGTAGCTCTTGAACTTTTCGATCAGCTCCGGCTCTGAAAGAGCGGGCGGCAGATTCAGCAGGGACTTGAGGCGAAGTTCTTGGGGGATGCCGACAAAGAGGTCTTCAAGAGACTTAAGGCCAATCTCGCGTAACATCTCTTGTTGGCCTTCGGCCGAGTTAGGGATGTATCGCATCTACTCGGCCGACTCCTCTGCCACAAACTCGGCATACTCTTCAGGGTTGAGCAGGTCTTTCAGTTCTGCGGCATCGGCAATTTTGAGTTTGATGAACCAGCCGTCGCCGTAGCAATCGTCGTTGACGAGTTGAGGTGATTCCGAGAGGGCATCATTGACTTCGAGGATTTCCCCCGCCACCGGACAGAAGACTTCGGAAACCGCCTTTACGGATTCGACATTGGCGAAAGTTTCGTTGGTATCGAACGTGTCGCCAACCTTGGGCAGTTCCACAAAGACGACATCACCGAGTTCCTTCTGGGCATGCTCCGTGATGCCGACGATGGCCACGCCCTCTTGAACTCGCACCCATTCATGCTCTTTCGTGTATACACAGTCTGCCGGAAACTTCATGAGTTCCTCCGAAAAATGACTTCCCCTGATTGCAACAAGACTGCGCAGTAAAAATGACCGAAGCCTCAAGTCGCGAACAATTTCCCCTTAAAAAAGGGGGTAGCGCCGAAAGGCGCGGGGGTTGTCTTGCGAGGCTGGAAACCATTTGCAAGAAGGCAACGCCGTTCGAACTCTGCGGCACCGAGGTGAAGCCTTCCCCAATTCGCCAGACAACCCCCAGGCGGCTACCCGACCGCTGTCGCCTCGCCGCCCCCCCCTTTGTTAAGGGGAATATTCTCGTTCGTCGTGCTACAACGGGGCGTAAATGATTCCTTAGAGTGTTACGACTTCGGTTTTGTGTAGAAAGGAGTCTTGACGATCCTGGCTGGCACAGCTTGTGTTCGTACCTGGATCTCAATCTCCTTGCCCAGATCGCTGTGCGACACTGGAACGTAAGCAAGGCCGATGTTCTTCTTCAAATACGGCGAGGGACCTCCACTGGTGACGACGCCTGCCTGCAGTCCGTTGATGAGAACTGGGTAGCCATCGCGGCCAATTCCTTTGCCAACCATTTCGAACCCAACGAGCTTTTTTTGGATACCGACGGCCTTCTGCTTAACCAGTGCTTCCTTTCCTAGAAAGTCACCTTTATCAAGTTTGACGACCCATGCGAGGTCGGCTTCCCAAGGCGTTGTTTGATCGGTGATCTCATGCCCATACAGAGCCATCTTGGCTTCCAGTCGAAGCGTGTTGCGAGCGCCCAAGCCGGTCGGGATCAATCCGTCGCCGGAACCTTCCTTCATCAACAGGTTCCAGACATGTTCAGAGGACTCCGGATCGAAATAGAGTTCGAAGCCGTCTTCTCCTGTATAGCCTGTGCGGGTGATGAGGCAATCGAGATCGCCAACCTTACCCCGCTTTAGCCAATAGTACTTGATGGCTGCCAAATCGGTGTTGACCAGCGGCTGCAGAATTTTCAATGCCTTCGGACCTTGCAGTGCCAACTGACTGTACTGGTCGCTGACGTAAACAACCTCGGCATCGAACGTATTCTGGTCGCAAATCCAGTCGAAGTCTTTCTCGGCATTGGACGCGTTGACGCACAGAAAGTAGCGGTCGGCGCTGAACCGATGTACCAGAATGTCGTCTACGAAGGTGCCTTCCGGAGTCAACAGAGCCGAGTATTGAATCTGCTCGTCCTTAAGGTGCGATGCGTCGTTGCAGGTGACATGCTGAATGAGGCGAAGACTATCCGGACCCTCGATCACAATCTCACCCATATGGCTGATATCGAACAGGCCGGCAGCGGTGCGAACGGCGAGATGCTCCTGAATGATGCCCGAGTATTCGATGGGCATGTCCCACCCGCCAAACTCAGCCATCCGGGCGCCCAGTTTCTTGTGCAGGGAATGAAGGGCAGTTTTTCTCAAGCCAGCGGTGGGAGAATTCATCACGCCTGAAGAACGAAGGGATGTAGGTTCACTTGGTGGCAACCAATTTCAAGATTCGGGCAAACCGACAGCGGTCGGAAAACCGACAGCGGTCGGCAAATCGACAGCGGTCGGCGATCTCGCATTCGTTTGAACCGCCAAGAGCGCCAAGAACGCAAAGGGGAATCCAAGCTGTCATCCGGAATCTGAGAGTCTCAAATCACGGATCTTAGATCGTGATGGCCGGTTGAAAGTTTCTAAGAAAGGCTTCATCAGGCAAGCTCTTGGCGCTCTTTGCGTCCTTGGCGGTTCCCTGCTTTGGGTTTCGGTGGTTCGAGGTCGCTCGCTACCTCTAGGTCCGACAAAACCAGCGCAAAACTAGCATAGCCACCCAGGGGTGTCAAACTGGACATGCCTCGAGGGGTGACTGCCCGCTCTGCAAGTCTGGAAGCGGTTTTCTGGCGATGAAAACATTTGCGAAAGAGCCTCACAGAGGCAGCCGATGAGCAAGCACGGAGGCAACCTAGTCGCATGGTTTTCAAGCTTGCACCACGAAGCAAGCAGGTTGAGAATGAAGCGCGCGCGCCGGGGCCCCGGCCATCGGTCGTGAAGCCGGCTTAAATTAATTTCCAGGAGGGACTATGTACATCTGTGGCGCCTGCAGCAAACTCGAGCAGCAATGCAAGTGTGACCGCTTTTGCATGCTATGCCAGGCTGACTTCCAGGTTCGTCTTTGCGAGGATGGCTACTATTACTGCAAGGACTGTCGTGAGGCGTGTGACTTTCGTGCGGAAGAGTGACCGTCTCGCGCTGTCGTTACATAAATCAGGATCGAAGGAGCCGGCCCCCGGACGGCGACAGTGGTTCGGCAAAACGTGCCTGAATCCAGGTGCGCTGCTTTTCAAGCCCACCCCTGTCGCGAAGCGGTATCCGTAAGCCAACAATTTAGTCCCTTTCGCGGTTCGCTTTTCTGGCGCTCGCTGGCGCTGTGAATTCCTTGATCCCTCGCTGGCGCTTCGGGCTTTCTTGACCCTTTGCCCTTTCGCCTTCTTAAAGAATTCACGAGCCGGCAGACCGAGAAGTCGCCGTCCGGAGGCTGGCTTCCACAGTCAACCTGTTGGCTGCAGTGGACCTGTCTCACCGTGCGTCTGTGCTCCTCGCAACTCCGTTCCTGTGGCGATTTCCAGAAACTCAAGGTAAGCTTTGCGACATCCTAAGAGTGTGGTGGATCAAGAAACCGGGGGAATGCCCTTGACAAACTTGAGTTCTGCGCAGAAAGAGCCGGCAGCATCACTCGAAACTCTAGTCGATCTTCTTGAGCACGCTTGCGCGACCTATCGGAAGCCCAATGCCCTGCAAGTGAAGCGTAACGGGGTGTATGAGCCCATTAGCTCAGAAGAGCTTCGCGAAAGCGTCCAGCAGGCTGGCGCGGGCCTGGCCAAGCTCGGCGTGCGGAAGGGGGACCGGATTGCGTTGCTTTCGGAGAATCGGCCCGAATGGGCCATCGCTGATCAGGGCATTCTGTCCATTGGCGCGATCAACGTGCCGTTCTACGTCACCTTGCCGGCAGCGCAGATTGCCGAACTGCTCTTCGATTCAGAAGCCAGCGCGATCATTGTTTCCACCCAACTTCAGCTGGAAAAGGTGTTGAGCATTGCTTCACGGATTCCCACCCTCCGGCAAATCGTTGTGATGGACGCGGTGAGTGGCGCACCGCAGGAGACGGTGCGGTTTTCGACATTGCTCGAAATCGGCCGCGCTGCACTGCAAGAAAATCGGGCCGCTTTCGAGGCCATGCGGCAGAATGTGGGTGCCGGCGATGTGGCCAGCATCATCTACACCTCGGGCACAACCGGCGTCCCCAAGGGTGTGATGCTCACGCATCGCAACATCGTCACCAATGTGCTCGACTCCGCGGAGGCTTTCGACCTGTCAGCTTCCGATGTGACGCTTTCGTTCCTGCCGCTCTGCCACATTTTCCAACGCATGGTTGATTACTTGATGCTGTACCACGGCGTGAGCATTGCCTACGCCGAAAGTTTCGAGACGGTGCCGCAGAACATGCAGGAAGTGCATCCGACGGTTGTGAGCAGCGTCCCGCGGTTTTTCGAGAAAATGTACGCGCGCATCAACGAGGCCATGAGGTCGAGCCCGCCGCAGAAGCAAAAGCTGATGGCGTGGGCGCTGGCGGTCGGCAAGGACTACAGCCGAAGGGTTATTGACAAGGAACCGGTGTCAAGCGTCCTCAAACTCAAGCATGCCGTGGCGGACAGGCTGGTCTTCTCCAAGCTCCGCGCGAAGTTAGGCGGACGGCTGCGCTTCTTCATTTCCGGCGGCGCCCCGCTCGACAAGGAGCTGGCAGACTTTTTCTTCAGCGTCGGCGTCACGATTTTGGAGGGGTATGGGCTGACCGAAACGTCTCCAGTGATTGCGGTGAACCGGCGTCACAGCTTCAAGCTGGGTACGGTTGGCCAGGCGCTGCGGCAGGTTGAGGTGAAGATCGCTGAGGATGGCGAGATTCTCACTCGCGGGCCGGCTGTCATGCTGGGTTATTACAAACGCGAGGCGGAAACGCGCGAGGTGATGGCTGGTGGATGGTTTCACACCGGCGACATCGGCAGCCTCGACAAGGATGGCTTTCTCAAGATCACTGACCGCAAGAAGGACCTGATTGTGACCGCCAGTGGCAAGAACGTGGCCCCACAGAAGATTGAAGGCCTGCTGAAGACGAACCCATACTTTGTGAACGTGGTTGCGGTGGGCGACAAGCGGCCCTTTATTTCTGCCCTGGTCGTTCCCAATGCCGACAGATTGAAGGCACAGGCCGATTTCATGGGCCTGAACTCGGGAACCTACCCGGACCTCCTGCGCTTGGCTCCGTTGAAGGAGTTTTTTCTGGCACAGATCCAGGCAGCCACGCGCGATCTGGCGCCGTTCGAGCAGGTTAAGCGAATCCAGCTGTTGGAGCATGACTTCACGATTGCCGCGGGTGAGCTGACCCCCAAGATGAGTGTTCGCCGCCGGTTCGTGGAGACGAAGTATAAGGCTCTGATCGATCAGATGTACGCGGGCTAGCCGGCTAGCCACTGAGACACAGAGGCACGGAGAAGAGAGTTGGGACGCAGATTGCGCAGAGGCACGCAGATCTTGCAGGCACTTTAAGGATTCTTGGAGACTTGGCTCAATTTCTTGCGTTCGTCTCCGTGCCTCTGTGTCTCAGTGGTTTGCTTTAAGGCGGCAGAGGATATGACGAAACGAATTGAAAGAGTGGCAGTGGTTGGAGCCGGCGTCATGGGTGCGGCCATTGCGGCGCACTTTGTGAACGCGCAGTTTTCCGTCGATCTGTTGGATATTGTTCCGAAAGAGATCACTCCGGAAGAGAATGCGAAGGGGTGGACGCTGACGCATCCGGCGGTGCGGAATCGGATTGTTGCCCGTGGGCTGGAAGCGGCCAGGCGCAACAAGCCCTCCGCATTCTTTCTGCCTGAGTGGCTGAATCGGGTCCGGCAGGGAAACCTCGAGGATGATTTTGGTCGCCTGGCGGAAGCCGATTGGATTATCGAAGCTGTCACCGAGAACCTCGAAATCAAAACCAGCCTGTTGAAGCGGATTGATGCTGTCCGCAAGCCGGGAACCATCGTCTCGACCAATACCTCAGGAATTCCGATTAACAGCCTGGCTTCAGATTTAAGTCCAGATTTTCGTCGCCACTGGCTGGGCACGCACTTTTTTAATCCACCGCGCTACATGAAGTTGCTGGAGATGATTCCCGGCGCGGAGACGGAGCCTCAGGTTCTGGAAGCGGTTGCCGCTATCGGCGACCTGCGCCTGGGCAAGGGCATTGTGGTCTGCAAGGATACTCCCAACTTCATTGCGAATCGCATCGGGACGTTCGGGCTGCAGCATGTGCTGTTCATCATGCAGCAGGACGGATACAGCCTTGATGAAGTGGATCAATTGACAGGGCCTGCCATCGGCCGCCCCAAGAGTGCGACCTTCCGAACGTTGGACATCGTCGGCCTCGATACCTTTGCGCACGTCACGCGGAACATTTACCAGAATGTTCCGAACGACGAGCAGCGGGAGCTTTTCAAGGTCCCGAGTTTCATTGAGGACATGTTGGCGAGGAACCTTCTGGGCGACAAGAGCGGACAAGGGTTTTACAGAAAAGCGGGTAAGGGCGAGATCCTGGCGTTGAATCTGTCCACTATGGAGTATGGGCCGCGCACCAAGGGCAAGTTCCCTTCACTGGAAATGGGGAAAAGCATCTCTGACTTAGGTGAAAGGCTCCGCGCGCTGACCAGCGCAACGGATCGTGCTGGCAGTTTCTTGTGGAAGACGCTGAGTGCGATGCTGGTCTATTCGGCCAACCGCGTTCCGGAAATTTCCGACGACATCGTGAGTGCTGATAACGCGATGAAGTGGGGCTTCAACTGGGAACTGGGACCTTTTGAAACCTGGGATGCGCTTGGAGTGGAATCCGTAGCACGACGGCTGGAGAAGGAAAGCCAGCCGGTTCCACGCCTGGTCCAGGAGGTTCTCTCGACTGCGACCAAGACCTTTTATGGGCGGAGGGAAGGGAAGACCACTTACTTTGACGTCACAACGAAACGCCAGCACGGCATCACCTATCCCAACGGAATTCTGTGCGTCGCACAGCTCAAGGATCAAGGCAAGGTCATCAAGAAGAATGCCGGGGCCAGCTTGATCGATCTGGGCGATGGCGTCGCCTGCGTTGAATTTCACTCCAAGATGAACACCATCGGCGGCGACACACTTCAGATGGTTCACGAGGGGCTGAAGACGGTGCGTGAAGGCTTTTGCGGACTGGTGATTGGCAACCAAGGGCAGAACTTTTCTGTAGGCGCTAATTTGATGCTGATCCTGCTCGAAGCGCAGGATCAGAACTGGGAAGAAATCGATGGCATGATCCGCGCCTTCCAGCGCGCTACGATGGCGATTAAGTATTCCTCCCAACCTGTGGTCGTGGCTCCGTTCGGGATGACCCTCGGGGGTGGATGTGAGATTTCGCTGCACGCTGGCCGGCTGCAAGCCTCTGCGGAAACGTACATGGGGTTGGTAGAACTAGGCGTGGGATTGATTCCTGCGGGTGGTGGAACCAAGGAGATGCTCCTTCGCTCTCTGGAGCAAGCTGGAAAGGATCCGGAAAGCAATCTGTTTCCTCACCTCAGCCGGGCTTTTGAAACCATTGCTTTAGGAAGCGTTTCTGGCAGCGCCCATGAAGCGAAAGCTCTGGGACTGATGCGAGCTGAAGATGGCATCAGCATGAATCGCGACCGTTTGATTGCCGATGCGAAGGCCCGCGTATTGCAAATGGCTGCCGCGGGTTATCAGAAGCGGGAACCGGCGAAGGTCTTGGCTCTCGGCAATCGCGGTCTGGCAACGCTGAAGATCGGCATGCATCAGATGAAGCGTGGGGGCTTCATCAGTGATCATGACTTCGCCATCGGATCCAAGCTGGCGTTCATTCTTTGCGGTGGCGATTGCAACAGCATGCAGGAGGTCAGTGAAGAATATATTCTGGACTTGGAGCGCGAGGCGTTTCTGAGCCTGTGCGGAGAACGCAAGACTTTGGAACGCGTTCAGCACATGTTGCAGAAAGGGAAGCCGCTGAGGAACTGAGGACGTGAAGCGTGATTCGTGAGACGTGATGCTCGATTCGTGGAAGGCTCAACTTATGCTCCACGAATCACGTTTCACGCTCCAGGAGGTTTTATGCGAGAAGCCGTTGTCGTTAGCGCCGTGCGGACGCCGGTGGGCAAAGCGAAAAAAGGAACTTTGAAGGACATGCGTCCGGACGACATGGCCGCGGCGGTCATCGCGGAAGCTCTGAAGCGGACGCCGGGCTTGAAGCCCGAAGAGATTGACGACGTGATCCTCGGCTGTGCCATGCCGGAGGCGGAGCAGGGAATGAACGTGGCGCGAATTGCCAGTCTGCGGGCAGGGTTGCCGCCCGAGGTTTCAGCCATCACCATCAATCGCTTTTGCTCTTCTGGTCTGCAATCCATCGCTTTTGCCGCCGAACGGATTCAATGTGGCTCGGCAGAGGTCGTCGCCGCAGGCGGAACCGAAAGCATGAGCCTGATCCCTATGGCCGGCCACAAGTTCTCACCGAACCCTTACCTGACCGAATCGTATCCGGATGTTTACCTGAGCATGGGGTTGACGGCTGAGGACCTGGCCCGAAAGTATCAAATCGGACGCGAAGAGCAAGATGGTTTCTCGCTGGCCAGCCACCAGAAGGCCGTTGAAGCTTTGTCGAAAGGGTATTTCAAGGAAGAAACTCTGCTGCTTGATGTGCCCATCGATTCGTTGGGCGCCAATGGGAAGAAGCACACCCAGTCGGTTCGATTCGAACAGGACGAGGGTCCGCGCGCCGACACCTCAATGGACGCTCTGGCAAAGCTGAAGCCGGCCTTTCATATCCAGGGGACGGTGACGGCCGGAAACTCCTCCCAGATGAGTGATGGCGCGGCGGCAGCGATCGTGACCTCCAGGGAGAAAGCCTCGGAGCGAGGGTGGAAGCCGCTGGGCCGGTTTGTAGCGTATGCCACCGCCGGAGTGAAACCTGAGGAAATGGGGATCGGGCCCGTTGCGGCGATTCCCAAGGCGCTGAAGCTAGCCGGGCTGAAACTTGAAGACATTGGTCTGATCGAACTGAATGAGGCCTTCGCCGCTCAAGCGCTGGCCGTCATCAGGGAGGCTGGACTCGACCCGGGCAAGGTGAATGTGAATGGCGGAGCGATTGCGCTCGGACACCCGCTCGGTTGCACCGGCGCGAAACTCACCGCCGCTTTGTTGAACGAAATGAAACGCCGTCAGGTGCAGTTTGGTATGGTGACGATGTGCGTCGGCGGCGGCATGGGAGCGGCAGGGATCTTTGAGCTGGTCTCGTAAGGCTCGAGGACTGAAGAGTCGCCCTTTCACTTGGTTTGCTGCAAGCTGGGTCGGAAGAACAAACTGTAAAGGAACTGACTATGCACAATGAATTCACGGCGATCATTGAACAGGATGGGGACTGGTATATCGGGTACTGCCCTGAGATCCCAGGAGCCAACGGCCAGGGACGCACCATCGAAGAGTGTCGCCAAAACTTGACGGGAGCGGTTTCGCTAATCCTTGAGGATCGACGTGAGGATGCGCTGCGAGGCATTCCCGTGGATGCCATCCGCGAAGTCGTGGTCGTTCAGTGAAACGGGGATCATTGCTGAGGCATCTTCGAAAACACGGCTGTTTTCTAAAGAGGGAGGGGACGGAACACTCCCTGTGGAGCAATCCAAGAACAGGCCATGTGGAAGCGGTGCCCCGGCACAATGAAATCTCCAACCGACTTGGGAAGAAGATCTGTCGCAGTCTCTCTATTCCCGAGTTCGGTGGGTAGCACCGTTCCAGACCGGCAGCGCGGGCGCATCGTAGATCCAGAGCCCACCCTTGGCTAGAATACAGGCTTTACCTATCTCTCCACCGAGGTGCTGAAATGGCGGAACAAACAATGACACTCATCCAAGGTGGCAGCTTCCTGATCGAATCTGTCTCTCCCGAGGATGTTTTCACCCCAGAAGATTTTACAGAAGAGCATCGCATGATCGCCGAGACGGCCGAGCAGTTTATCGAGAACGAAGTCGTGCCGCGGATCGACGAACTGGAAGCGAAGAAAGAGGGTGTAAATGAAGAATTGCTCAAGAAGGCGGCAGAGATAGGCATGCTGGGCGCTAGCATTCCTGAAGCCTATGGTGGCGAAGGCCTTGATCAGATCAGCAGCACCATCCTGGCTGAGAAGAGCGGTCGCTATGGTTCTTTTGCGACTACGTTTGGCGCACACACTGGCATTGGGACGCTGCCGATTGTTTACTTCGGGAATGAAGAACAGAAAGCGAAGTTTCTGCCAAAGCTGGCCAGCGCGGAGTGGATTGCAGCTTATGCCCTAACGGAGGCGGAATCGGGCTCCGATGCGCTCAACGCCAAGACAAAGGCGGTGCTTAGCCCTGATGGGAAGCACTACATCTTGAACGGCACCAAGATGTTCATCACGAATGCGGCGTTCGCGCACGTATTCATTACTTTTGCCAAGGTGGATGGCGAGAAGTTCACCTGCTTTATCGTCGAGCGGAATTTTCCAGGCGTATCAACCGGCCCCGAAGAGCACAAGATGGGTATTCGCGGCTCCTCCACGCGTACGTTGATTCTGGAAAACGCGATGGTGCCACTGGAGAACGTGCTCGGAGAGATTGGCAGCGGTCATAAGATCGCGTTCAATGTTCTTAATTTTGGACGCTTCAAGCTGGGTGCCAGCGTGGTTGCCGGCGTCCGGTATGTGACGAACGAAGCGATCCACTATGCGAAGGAGCGCCAGCAGTTTGGCAAGCCGATTATCGAATTTGGAGCCATTCAGCACAAGCTGGCGGAAATGGCCATACAGAGTTTTTGCGCCGAAAGCATGGTGTACCGAACGGTGGGCATGATTGACACCGCCATGCGAAGCATCGACAAGGCCAGCCGCACCGTGGCGGCCGACACGCTAAAGGCGCTTGAGGACTACGTGGTGGAGTGTTCCATTATCAAGGTTGCGAACAGCGAGATCCTCGATTTCGTGGTCGACGAAGCCGTGCAGATTTATGGCGGTTACGGTTACAGTCAAGACTATTCGGTCGAACGTTCCTATCGGGACGCCCGCATCAACCGCATCTTTGAAGGAACCAACGAAATCAACCGCCTGCTGATTACAGGGCAATTGCTCAAGCGTGCCATGAAGGGGCAGCTTGGCTTGATTACGGCTGCCCAGAAGCTGTTAGGCGAACTGCTTTCATTCCCTTCAATGGAAGCGGGAGATGATGGGCTGCTGGAGGCTGAACAGAGACTCGTTTCGAACGCCAAAAAGATGTTCTTGTTGGCTTCGGGAGTTGCCGTCCAGAAGTATCGCGACAAAATGGCGGACCAGCAGGAGGTGCTCAGCCTGCTCAGCGATCTCGTGATCGGCGTCTATGCTATGGAGAGCTTGCTGCTCCGAGTGCTCAAAGGATGCACGCGCGATGGAGCGGCCCGGTGGGATCTCCAGGCCAAGGCAGCGCAGGTTTTTATCCACAGCCACGTGGGCATGATGGAAGACAAAGCGAAACAGATTCTGGCTGCCGCGGCTGAAGGCGACGAACTGCGAACGCATCTCGCTGCGCTGCGACGTTTCGCAAAATCAATGCCGCTGAATTTGATCAGCCTGCGTCAAGACATTGCTCGAAAACTCAACGAGGAAGGAAAGTACTGTTTGAGCTGAGATTGAAGGTTTCTGTGCGGAAACCTTGGGTGAGTTCAGAGTGAATTTGGGGGCAGGACCATTTGTGATACTGGTCGAACTGCGTTTGTCCCCCTTGCCAAGGGGGACGCCGCGCTTTTTGCGGCAGGGGGTGTCGAGACTGCTTGCGACCCCCTGTGGTCCCCCTTCGTAAGGGGGACAAAGAGAGCCAGTCTCGATCGAGTTGTCACTGCGGACGAGCTTCTTCCAATTTAAGTGTTACAATTCGCGTGCGACTTCGGGGGCTTCGAGAATTACCCACCAGCAGCATGAGCGCGTCGTTGGCGCGAAAACCCGCAATCAGCTTTTGGTATTCGAGTAGCGATCCAACAGGGTGCCGGTTGATTTCGAGGATCACGTCGCCGACCGACAAGCCCGCATCAGCCGCAGGGCTGATCGGGTCCACTTCCACAATGATGACTCCCGATCCCTGGGCACGATACATGAGCCGGTGCTGATCGGTCAGCTCCTGAACGGAGATGCCGGCTCGACCCATGCGGGACTCCGGCTGCCAGGCAGGCGCTTCGGGTTCTGCGCGCATTTCTGTCTGGGCGGCGAAAGGCCGCTCTCGAATCTCGGCTCTAAACTGCACCGGTTGTCCGTTTCGAATTCCTTTTAAGGTCACTTCCTTGCCCGGTTTGGCCTGTGCGACCTTGCGTCGAAAGTCATCCTTATCGAGCACCGGCTGACCGGCAATCTCCGTGATCACGTCGTAACGC
>Ga0163150_10002469_pt1 | contig 28215 bp, 26 predicted proteins | sample OliLakLV19P2IB_FD_148628 | JGI IMG/M metagenome (GOLD analysis project Ga0163150, IMG submission 148628) | Freshwater microbial mat bacterial communities from Lake Vanda, McMurdo Dry Valleys, Antarctica - Oligotrophic Lake LV.19.P2.IB | ecosystem: Environmental > Aquatic > Freshwater > Lake >...
CCTTGAACCTGCTCAAGAACGAGAAAACCAGCCGCCGCGGCATCCAAGGCAAACGCCTGAAGGCCGGCTGGGATGAGCAATACCTCATCAAGGTGCTTAAGGCCGGGATTTAGATGCGATGGCCCTGGGTTATGTCGGAGAATTGCCGCAAAATGTCGCAAAAGGCACAAAAGGGCGAAAGCGGAATGCAAATGACGACGAACCAAATCGCGCTACCGAGGAAGGCCAATTCCCCCAAGAAACTTATGTTCCAAAACCCTTCTCCCTTTTGAGACTTTTGTGACTTTTTGCGGCAATTATTTTACTCAACCAAGCCGTGCGATCCGCGACGGATTCACGCACATCATCTTCGCGGCGTCGGTGGTGCTGAAACCGAGCGTCTGCGTCAGGTGCTGCCAGATGCGCGGCATGGTGATCGCGGAGCCGACAAGGTGCGAGCCGTCGGGGGCTCGGGCGACCATGTCGTCGGCGATGTCGAGTTCCCAGCGGCCGAGCTTGTACCGGCCGGGGCCTTTGCCGGCGGGGGCGACGGCGTCGGTGACCACGATGGCGCGCTCGACGCCGACGAGGTCGATGTAGTTGCGCAGGGCGGTGAAGTGCACGTGTACACCATCGGGGATGAAGGAGAACACGAGCCGGTCGCGGCAGTGCAGCGCGCGCTGGATGATGTTGTCGTGCCGGTGAATCTGCATCGGGCAGGCGTTGCCCAGGTGCGTGAACATCGAGAGGCCGGCGTCGATCGCGCCGCGGAGCTCGTCGAGCGACGCGTTGGTGTGTCCGGCGGCGACGGTGATGTTCTGTTCTGCAAGGAATCGCGTGGTGGCGAAGCCGGGGTCGTTTTCCGGGGCGAGCGTGACGATGCGCGTCAACCCGCCCGCCGCTTGGAGCAGCCGTTTCATGTCGTCGACGTTCGCAGGCTTGACGGCATCGATCGGGTGAGCGCCGACGTAACCGGGAACGTTGCTGATGAACGGGCCTTCGATGTGGAACCCTTTGATGATGCGGCGGGCGAGCGGATCGTCTTTGCGATGGCGGACGAGGTTCGCGAGGCGGAGGCAGAGGCGCTCGACGTTTTCGGTGATGACGGTTGCGAGGATGCCGGCCACACCGTCGCGCTCAAGATGCTCGCAGGCGGTGTGCAGGGCGCCAGCGGTGAGGTCGTCCTGATTGAAATCGACGCCGCCGTAGCCGTTGACCTGGAGGTCGATGTACTGGCCGTGCGCGGGTGACGTTGCGGGAGCGGTCATGCGGTGCATGATAAGGGGTGCGGTGCGTGACCTCTTTGGAATTCAAGGCACGCGCAGCGAGGACGCTGCGGTTCAAGACGCTGCGGCTCAAGACAAACATGAACCGTGACGCATTCGCCATCGTCAAAATCTTGCGTATAATGTTCGCTCCGATACTACGCATTCGTACTAATTGAAGGACCCACTCTCATGCTCACGCTCCCCGTCATCCGCCAGGGCCAGCCCTACGAGTCCCTCGAGTTCGATCAGGTCAAGCACTTCATCACCGGTGAAGTCCTCGCCAAGGTCGGCCAGGCCAACCCCGGCCTGCTCGCGAAGGACATGAAGAAGGCCGCCCGCGCCCGCGAGGTGCTGCGCGAGATCCCCATCAGCGAACTCGTCAACATGATGAAGAAGGCGGGCGATCTTTACCTCAACGCCACGCTGCCCATGGGCGATGGCACGCAGTCCCCCGACGATTTCGCCCGTCAGCAGTCCGCCTCGACCGGCCTGCCCGTGCACATGGCACGCGGCAACATGACGAAGAACCACTTCGTCCTGAACAACATGGACCGCATCCTCGATTGCCTCACGCGCGGGCTCGACTTGGACATTCTCACGCGCGGCTACGGCAGCGAAGGCCGCGGCGTCACCGTGTCGTACCAATGCCAGTCGCCGGTGCTCGGCATGGTGCTGCCGAGCAACTCGCCGGGCGTGCACACGCTGTGGCTGCCGGTGGTGGCGATGCAGATCGGCCTGATCATCAAGCCGGGCCCGCAGGAGCCGTGGACGCCCTACCGCATGGCGGCGGCGTTCGCCGAGGCGGGCATTCCGAAGGAGGCGATGAGCATTTATCCGGGCGGCGCCGAGATGGGCGCCGAGGTCGTCAGCCGTGTCGGCCGGGTGATGATCTTCGGCGGGCAGGCCACCATCGATCGCTACAGAGGCAACCCCGCGGTGCAGGTGCATGGCCCGGGATATTCAAAGATCCTCATCGGCGACGACATGGTCGATCAGTGGGAGAAATACATCGACATCATCGCCGACTCGATCTACTTGAACAGCGGCCGCGGCTGTATCAACTGCTCGGGCATCTGGGCCTCGCGGCACACCAAAGAGATCGCGCAGGCGCTAGCGGAGAAGCTCGGGCCGATCCCCGCGCTGCCGCCGGAGGATTCCAATGCGAAGCTCGCGGCGTTTACGGTTGCCGGGCAGGCGCAAGCGATCAACGAGTCGATCCTTCAGATGACGAAGGAGCCGGGCGTCACCGACATGACCGCGAAGTTCGGCCCGCGCCTCGTCGAGAAGGACCACTGCGCCTACCTGCGGCCATGGGTCGTTCACTGCGACAGCCCGCAGCGCACCATTGCGAACAAAGAGTACATGTTCCCCTTCGCCACCGTCGTCGAGTGCCCGCAGGCCGAGATGCTCGGCAAGATCGGGCAGACACTCGTCGGCAGCGCGATCACCGAAGATGAGGCGTGGTCGCAGCAGCTCGTCGAGGCGACGAACATCGACCGCTTGAACATCGGGCCCATCCCGACGATCAAGCTCGACTGGCTCCAGCCGCACGAAGGCAACATCGTCGATTTTCTTTTTCGGGCACGGGCGTTCCAGATGCCGGCGGAGAAGATGGCGGCGGTCGGCGCGGTGTGATCACTCTTACTCCCCTCCCTCCTAGGGAGGGGCAGGGGGAGGGTCGAACGCCAGACGAACCATTGATCACATTTCATTCTTGCGTCTCGACCCTCCCCTAACCCCTCCCTGGGAGGGAGGGGAATGGAGCGCGCCGCCGCCATTTGGCAACCCTCCCGCCCTGCACTACAACTTCCGCATGTCCACCAAGTCACGCGTCCTCACCGGCGACACGCCCACCGGCCGGCTGCATCTGGGCCACTACGTCGGTTCCATCGAGAACCGGCTCGCCATGCAGCACACGCACGATTGCTTCTTCATCATCGCCAACGTCCACGCCCTCACCAGTGAAGACCGCCTGCGCAACCCCGCCGAGGTGCGCGACAGCGTCGTACAGGTCACCACCGATTACCTCGCGGCCGGCATCGATCCTTCCGTCGCCACGATCTTCCTCCAGAGCGAAATCCCCGCCATCGCCGAGCTGACGTTTCTCTTCGCGATGATGGTGCCGTTCAATCGCGTGATGCGGAACCCGACGCTGCGCACGGAAATCGAACTGAAGAACCTGGGCGACCACTACAGCTTCGGCTTCCCGATGTACGCCGTCGGGCAGATGGCCGACATCCTCGCGTTCCGTCCCGAGTGGGTCCCCGTCGGCGAGGATCAGGTCGCGCACATCGAGATGACCCGCGAGGTCGCCCGCCGGTTCGATCAGCTTTACTGCGGCGTCGACCCGCATGTCGAAGACGCGGAGTACGAGAAGCTCGGCGTGTTCCCGATCCCCAAGGCGAAGGTCGGCCGCATCGCCCGGCTCACCGGCATCCGCACCGGGCCGGACGACACGCGCAAGATGAGCAAGTCGCTGGGCAACGCGGTGATGCTCTCGGACTCGGCGAAGGAAGTGCAGAAGAAGTGCAACAAGATCTGGACCGGCCGGCAGAGCCCAACCGAGCCGGGCCAGGTCGAAGGCAACACGCTCTTCGAGTGGATGGACGCGTTCAACCACGACAAGGCCGAGGTCGCCCAGATGAAGGAGCGCTACGCGAAGGGCGACAACATCGGCGACGGCGAGGTGAAGAAGCGGCTTGCGGAGGTGATCAACGCCCTGCTCGACCCCATCCGCCAGCGTCGCGCCGAGCTTGAAGCGAACCCGCAGCGCGTGATCGATGTGCTCAAGGCCGGCACCGCGAAAGCCAACGCCGCCGCGGAGGAGACGCTGTGGCTGGCGAAGCAGGCGATGAAGTTTGATTTCTTTGCCCGCGAGCTGCGGGGGAAGTGAGACCGACTGCATTGATGCCACTGAGAGTCCGCTGCCAGTGCCTCGACCACCAACTCACGGCGGCGGTCCCACCGGTTTCATGCCGCGCCCGCCGCGCAGCCAGCGGGCGATCGGCCGCTCGATCGCGACGTATGACACGGTGGCCACGATGATCGACACCGCCAGCCCCACCGCCGCGAGCGTCATCCACCCCGGCGGCGGCGAACTCTTGCTGCCCAGCAGCCGGCGCGACAGCTCAAGGCAAGGCAAGTGGTACACGTAAATCCCGAACGAGATCACGCCCAGGGCCCGCACCGGAGAGAACTCCAGCAGCCCGCGCATCAGACGCGAGCGCGGCACCGCCACCAGCAGCACAGCTATCAGCACCGGCACATACGGGAAGTTGTACCGCCCGATCATTTTTTCCTCCGCCGCGCGGGACGGGATGCGCAGCAGGTCGTCGGCCGCGGGGTTCGCCAGGATGTAAAGCGTCCCAAGCGCCGCCGCCCACGCCGCAACCTCCGCGAGCACGCTTGCGCCTCCGCCTCCGCCTCCGCCTCCGCCCTCCCGCTCCGCGCCGCGCCCCGGACACGACATCGACGCAAACGCCAGGCTCGCCAGCATCCCAAGTAAAAAATGCGGCAGGTGCGCCAGCGTCGACACGCGGATCACCGAACCGGTCGGCGAAATCGTCTGCTTCGGCAACGGCCAGCTTCGCGCGCCGGCCGCCCAATTCATCAGCCACGCATGAGCCGCGAACGCCGCGATGAGCGCCAAGACCAGCAGCACCGCCACCAATACGCGCTTGCGCGCCAGCGGCGCGAGCAGCAGCATGAGGACCGCGAACGCGACGTAAAGCTGGGCCTGCACCGCGAGGGTCCAGAACGGGTCGCTGATGCTGTAGATCGTGGGCTCGGTGAAGTTGTGAAGAAAGGCATAGTGCAGGACGACATCGTTGAAGCCGGACCCGCGGCCGAGCAGGACGAGCGCGGTGAGGCAGAGGTAATAAGCCGGCACAATGCGGGCGAGGCGCCGCAGCGTGTAGCCGCCGATCCAGCCGCGGCGTCGCGGCATCGCATCATCGCGCGGCGGAATCCAGAAAGGAAGGCTCAGCAAAAAACCGGACAGCATGAAGAGCAGGCAGACGCCGGTGTTTCCGTTCTCGAGCAGGCGTTTGAAGTCGAAGGGCCCGGCCTTGCGACCGATGCCGGTCATCTGCTGAAGATGCACGGCGAAGACCGCGAGGCAGGCGATCGCCCGCAGGCCGTCGAGTCCGGGGATTCGGGAGGTCTCACGCATGACAGGCCGCCGATGGCCGCGAAATGGTAACAGGTGGACCTCGGGTTGTTGCGACGAGCTTGATCGGCGCGGTCCGTCTGTCGATAAATGATGCGGTGCGTTGTTGAAGGTGCGATGGGCCAGCGATAAGATGTTTCGCCTGCCCGTCCGGTCCCGTCGGTCTGCCGCCGAACCGACGCGATTCCCACAAACCCAGCGCTGCGAGCGCCAGCTTCGGGACCACCGATGCGATTGACCGATATTCTCCAAGCCGACTGCGTGAAGGTGCCGCTCGAATCGGTCACCAAAGAGAAGGCCATCTTCGAGCTGGTGGACCTGCTCGCCGACCGCGTCGGCATCGAGCAGCGCGAGCAACTGAAAAAGGCCGTCTGGGCCCGCGAGGTGACGCGCACCACCGGCATCGGCCACGGCGTCGGCATCCCGCATGGCAAGGTCGAGGGCGTCGCCAAGCTGTGCATGGCGATCGGCAAGGCTTCGCAGCCGATCGAATACGGCTCGATCGATCGCCGGCCCGTCGACCTCATCCTGCTCCTCGTCAGCCCCGTCGACCAGACCGGCCCGCACATCCAGGCCCTCGCCGCCATCAGCCGGATGCTCACCGACGCCAGCTTCCGCGGCGCGATCCGCACCGCCGTGTCGTCGCAGGAGCTCTACCGCATCATCGTCGAGCACGAATCGCGCGAAGTGGTGAGTTGAGTCGAGTAGAACCTGCGACGCTGGCGGGTCCGTTGGGTGCCACGGACAGCGCAGCGACGCTTTGGGAGCGGAGTCGTCCGTGCTCAGCGGTAACCCGGCACGGACGACTGCGCTCGGCGGCACTCGCTTCGCTGTCCGTGGCACCCGAGACGTAGGCCAGATCGTGGTCTTCAACTGAGCCGCATCACTTCTGCCGCAGATCAAAGCAAACAATTTCTTTTGCATCGCGCGCAAAAAGCAACCCATCCGCCAGCGCCGCGTGCGCCCTGACCGGGCTGGTCAGCACGGAGGCCTTAGCCAACTGTGAATACTCCTTCGCACTCGCCGCGGCCAGCAGCATGTCGCCGTTCTCGAGCAGGACGATGAGCTTGTCGCCGGCGAGCAGGATCGGCCCGGCGGCGAGCTCGTTTTTCGTCCATTTCACGGCGCCGGTCTTTAAGTCCACACAGCGCAGGCGCGTGTCGCCGAAGTCGTTGCGGCCATCGAAGCCGTAGAGGTGGCCATCCCTATGCACGAGGTTGGCGTACTGGCTGGAGATGCTTTCGTCGCCGGCCCAGATGGTCTCAAACTCCTTGCCCTTGACGGCCAGCGCCGTCGCGCCAGTCTGGTACGAAGATGAGAGGACGACGATGTTGCCCACGGCCAGCGGCGAGGCGGCGTTGACGGAGGCGTGCTGCCGGGAGCGCCAGCGGTGCTGGAAGAAAATGTCGCCGGTTTTCGGGTCGGCGGCGACGAGGCCGGTGCGGGTGAAGAAGAGCGCGGTCGGGATGTTGTCGAGCGTGGCGACGATGGGCGAGGCGTAGCCGGCTTCATCGCTGGTGGCCTTCCAGCGGAGCGCGCCGGTCTTGGCGTCGAAAGCGCCGACGCCGTGCTCCGGCCCGCCGATGTTCAGCAGCACGAGGCCTTCGTGAACCACCGGTGAACAGGCCCTGCCGAAGAACCCCTGCGGCGATTTGTAAAGTTTGCGGGTGTCGATCTGCCAGACGGTCTTGCCGCTGGCGATGTCGACGCACATCAGCACGCCATCGGGGCCGAAGGCAAAGACCTTTCCATCGGCGACGGCGGGCGTCGCGCGGGGACCATCGCCCTTGTGCATGTCGTCGGAATATTCGGTGTCGTAGCCGGTGGACCAGACGGCTTCGCCGGTGGCGGCGGTGAGGCAGTCGAGCACGTTGCGATCACCCACGCGGTGAAAGAGAAAGACCTTGCCGTTCACGACGATGGGCGACGCGAACCCTTCGCCGCTCTTCTTGCGCCAGACCACCGCGGGACCGGCGGCCGGCCAGCGGTCGGCGAGTGCCGCCTTGCCGGAATACACGGCGTCGCGCGTCGGCCCCAGATACTGCGGCCAGTCCTCGGCGTGGGCGGCCGAAGTGCAGATAAGCAAGACGGCGACCAACGCGCCGAAGCCGGTGCCACGGGTCGGCTCGGCGACCCGTGTGTGCGCGCCGCCCGGCGCACGGGTCGCCGAGCCGACCCGTGGCACCAGATCATGCGACCCGGCATCAATGATCGCCGCGATACCGTCACTCTTAAGAACCATCCGCCTCACTCCTTCTTCTCGCTCTTCGTCTCGTCCTTCGTCTCATCCTTCTTGTCATCGCGCCCGAAAAACATCATGTGCTGCCAGGGCAGCTTGTCGAACTCCTCGACGATCTTGTAGCCATTCGCCGTAAGCTCCTTCGTCACCTGCTTCTTGCTCATCTTGTGCAGCGGCTTGATGGGGACATCCGGGTCCTCGGCGCGGAACTCGACGAGCACGAGCCTGCCGTCGGGCTTGAGCGCCTTGCGGATCGCCTTGAGCATGTGCTCGGGGTGCGAGAACTCGTGATACACATCGACGAGCAGGATCAGGTCCTGCGACTCGGGCGGCAGCTTCGGATCGATGAACGTGCCGAGCACGTACTCGATGTTCTCGACCTTCGCCGCCGCCGCACGCTTCTTGAGGAACCGCAGCATCTCCGGCTGGATCTCCACCGCGTATACCTTCCCCTTCTCGCCCACCATTCTCGCCATCGACAGCGTGTAGAACCCGTTGCCGGCGCCGAGGTCGCACACGACCTGCCCTTCCTTCAGCTTGAGCGACGCGAGCATCGTCTTGGAGTCTTCCTCCCGTTCGCGCGACTCACGCGTCAGCCAGGTGGCGCCGGCGTAGTGCATGTACTGGGCGATCTCGCGGCCCATGTAATGCGTCAGCGCGGGGGGAATCTCCTCCTCCTTCGGCGGCTCCTGTTTCGGCTCGACGGGCTTGCTCTCTTTCGGCGCCGCCTTCACCGGCTCCTCGGCGCGGCAGACCCCGAAGCACGACAGCACGCAGGTGATGAAGAAAAGGCGAATCAACATGAAGGACTCCGGTGTTGCAGATATTGCCGCGAATCTACTTCGCCGCCGGCTCCGAAGGCTGCGCCACGGCGGCGAGTTTGCGCAGCAGTTCGGTGGTTTTCGCGGACCCCAGTTCCGACTTGCCGAAGCCCGGCAGCGCCCCCGCCGCGACCGCCGACTGCTGAGCGTCAGCATAGTTCGAGATCAGCACCATCTTCGGCTTCGCCGGCCGCTTCGCCAGCGACTTGATCAGGTCGATGCCGCTGTCGGTCTCGAAGCTGCCGTCGAGCACACGGTTGATCAGCAGCACCACCTCCGCGCCAACTCGCCCTAGCGCGCCCGCATCGTCCGCCGAGACCACCGCCGCCTTCGGCACCGCGCGTCGCACCGCGCTGGAAATCGACCACGAATCGGCGCCGCAGTGGCCGACGAGCACAAATGTCGGATTGGTCGCCATGACGAAAGCCTCCGCCGCCTACTCGGGCTTTGATTCGATGTATGCCTTCACCTTCGCCTCGAACGCCTCGGGCTTCATGCCGATCGCCTTCGCCTCTTCGAGCGCCTTCTCGTAGGGGATGCCGTGGTCGAGCACGCGGTGCGCCATCCACACCGCGCCCACCCGATTGCCCGACGCGCAGTGCAGCAGCAGCGGCTCGTTGTTGCTGCTCGTGAGCAGGTCGCGGACCCGGCGGAAGATGGGATCGGAAAGCGTGGCCGCCGAATTGAAGCCGGGGTTCTGGTAATCGATGCCCATGTCGGCGAGGGCCGACGCCTCGTTGAACTTGGTGTTCTCGTCCTCCAGGCGGAGGTTCACAACGGTCTTGACCCCCGCCTCCTTGAACTTTTCGAGGTCCTCGGCGCTGGGCTGGCCCGCGAGGTAGATGCGACCGAACTTCTGCACTTTCAAATCGCCGATGGTGACGGCTTCGAGCTTCTCATCCGGCGCCTTCGGTTTTGGCTTGGCACTGCTGCTGTCGGTCGGCGGAGCGTCCTTCTCACCCGGCTTGTCCGAGCAGGCGGCAACACCGAGCCAGATGGTGAATATCAAAAGAAATCGATGCATGAAGAATCCTCACGGTTTGGGCGGTTCTGTTTTCGCGGCGTCGGCGCGTTCGATTCGGCCGAACATCTGGCCGCCGTGGTCGCCGCCCTCCCAGGTGCCGGCGTACTGGTTGTCGAAGATGAGCACCCGGGCGGTGAACGTGCCGAAGCCCGGCACTTTGAACTTGTCGAGCGTGATCACCGGCGTGTCGCCCGCCCACTTGACCCGCAGAATGAGCGGCACTGTCGCGTCCTTCCCGCCGTACTGGATGCGGGCCATGAACAGCCAGGAGTCGCCTTCGACCTTTTTCACGCTGCTGATGACGTATCGTTCCTGGTGCAGCTTGCCGTCGTCCTTGCCCTTGAGCGTGAACGTACCGACGAGGGCAGCGTTTGACATCGTCTCCTCGAACTTCTTCTCGAGGGCGGCCTGGTCAGGCTTCGGGTCAGCCGGCTTCGCTTCGTCGGCGGCGACGCCGAGCGAGGTGAACGCGAGCAGTGCGAGGGCGGAAAGGATGGCGGGTCGCATGGGGTGGTCTCCGCGAGTGACTGGCGATTATAGCGGTGAGGGTGGCGCGGACCGCTAAGCCGCAAGCGGCTACTGCGTCGAGAGCTTCTTGATCACCTGAAAATGCTTCGCCTCCACCGGCTGCACCGACAGCCGCTGGCCGCGCTGGAGCACGGCCATGCCTTCCAAGTCCTTCGTTGTCTTCAAGACATCGAGCGACACGATGCGCAGGAACTTCTTGACGAATTCGATTTCCACGGCCATCCAGGTCGGGCTCTCCTTCTTCGATTTCGAATCGAAGTGCGAGTCGTTTTTGTCGAACGCCGTCGCGTCCGGGTACGCCTCTTTGCAGACCCGCGCGATGCCCACGACGCCGGGCGGCTCGGCACCCGAGTGATAGAACAGCGCCTCATCGCCCGCCTTCATGTCGTCGCGCATGAAGTTGCGGGCCTGGTAATTCCGCACGCCGTCCCATGACGTCTTGCCGTCGCGCTTCAGGTCGTCAATCGAGTAGGAATCCGGCTCGGATTTCAGCAGCCAGTAACGCTTGGCCATCACTTCTTCTCCACCAGCCAAATGTTCCGATACCGCACCGGGTTGCCGTGGTCCTGGATGTAGATCGGGCCGTTGTCCTTGCCTTCACCCTTCGGCGCGGCGGTGGTCGATTTGGGCACCTCGACGTCTTTGTGGATGACGACGCCGTTGTGTTTCACGGTCATGCGGGCGTTGGCTGATTTCCTGCCGGCCGCATCGAACCGGGCGGCGGTGAAGTCGATGTCGTAGGTCTGCCAGGTGAGCGGCGGGAAGCACATGTTGAGGTCCGGTGCCTTGACGCTGTAGATCCCGCCGCACTCGTTGTCGCGCCCCTCGAGTCCAAACGAGTCGAGCACCTGCACCTCGTAGCGGCCCTGCATGTAGACGCCGCTGTTGCCGCGGCCCTGCCCGCTGGCGCCCGGCTGGAACGGCAGGCGGAACTCGACGTGCAGCGTGAAGTCGCCAAACGTCGCGGTGCTCGTCAGGCCCTGCATGAGCAGGCCGTCCTTCGTCACCTTCTTCTCACCGTCCTTGAACCCGTTGGTCTTGCCATCAAAGAGTATGACTGCGCCCACCGGTGGCTTGGCGCCCAGCGTCGGGCTCTCGCGCGTGACCTTCGTAAGCTGACCGCCCTGATTCCCCGACGCCTTGTCGTAGATGGTGATCACGCCGTCCTTGACCACGGCCCGCGTTTGTTTTTCGCTGAGCTCGATGCCGGCGTCCGTATTTTTCACCTCCAACACCACCTTCTTCAGTTCGCCTTTGGCCTCGCCGGGCAGGCCTTTGGGAAACGCAAAGGCCTTGAACTTGCCGTTGCCCAGCGCGATCACCTGGGCCCCGATCTTGACCGTCTGGCCGTCGACCTCCAGGTCGTGAGCGTACTCGCCCTGCACGGCAAAATCGCTATCCTTTGCCGCCCCCGCCGGGTCGTCATAGACGGCGCTTTTGTTGTCGGCGGCAACGCCGGGCGCGGCCGGCATGATGGCCAGAAGAAGCGAGCAGATAAGTCGAAGGGACCATGTCATCGCGGGACTCCAGAGTGAAAGCTTGGGGACTCGGGGCCAGAAACTCATTCTACCGATTGAGCATCACAGGAGGCTCCATGCGCTTGCTCGGGGCATTGTCGGCATCCATTCTTTCGCTCACCCTCACCGGCGCCGGTTGCCAGCAGGCGGCGCCCGCGCCCAAGGCGCAGCAGCCGATCAATCTGCTCGGCGACCTCGAAACGCGCGTCACCACTTCCACGTTCGTCACCTCGTCGGGCAAGGCGGACAACAGCGTTATCGTCAACACGCTCGGCATGCGCATGGTGGCGGTGCAGCCCGGGACGTTTGCGATGGGCAGCCCGATGAACGAGGCGGGCCGGCAAGACGATGAGTTCCGACACGAGGTCCGCATCGCGCGGAAGTTTCACATCGGCGCGACCGAGGTGACGCAGGGGCAGTGGCGCACCGTTATGAAGACGCAGCCCTGGCATCAGCAGCGCGGCGCGGTTCCCGGGAAGGACCAGCCCGCGACGCACATGACCTACGCTGAAGCCGAGCTGTTCTGCGTGCTGCTCGGCCGCATGGAGAATGCACAGTATCGCCTGCCCAGCGAGGCGGAGTGGGAGTTCGCCTGCCGCGGCGGCGCGGGGGGCGGCGGCGGCGGCCCGTACGGCACCGACGGCGCGGTGAACGACTTCGCGTGGACCGATGCGAACACGCCGCACAACAACGCCGGCGCGGTGGCGAAGAAAGCGGCGAACCGGCTGGGGCTCTTCGACATGCACGGCAACGTCGCCGAGTGGTGCGCCGACTGGTACGGCGCCTACCCGCGCGAAACCGTTGCCGATCCGAAGGGGCCGGCGACCGGCGAGTACCGCGTGGTGCGCGGCGGCGGCTGGGACAGCTCGCCGCGCTTCTGCCGATCGGCCTACCGCAGCGGCATGGACCCGCAGACCTCAAGCGACTCCGTGGGTCTCCGGGTGGTTCTGGTGAAATGACTTCCGCATTGGCCGGGGACTGCACGCTGCATGAGCCGATTGCGGATGCCGCCACCCGGCTCCATCCAACGCCCGTCCGGCTATACTTTCAGCAACCATGGACGGACGCACGGCAGCAATGAATGTGATTGGCGGCGCCCTGCTGGGCGCGTCGGTGCCCTTCGTCGGTGCGTTCGCCCTCACCCAGGCGACCGCCGATTTTCGTTTGCTCGATCATCTCTTCACGCTGATCTTTCTCGCCATCGCCTGCGGCGCCATCGGCGTGGTGATCAACCTGCCGTGGGGCGCCTCGGCCGCGATGGCGGAGGCGGCCGGCGCGGGCGAAGCGATGCGGTCGCACGAGGAGTTTATGTTTGACGCCAGTGGGCCCGCCGACGACACCTCGCATTTCAGCGGCGGCCCGACGCACGCCCACCAATCGCACGGCCGTCATCAGGGTCGATCGGGCCCGGCAACGCCGTCGAAGAAATACGCGATGAGCCGGCTGCAAGCGCTGCGCACGCTTGACCTGCCGCACGACGCGGATGATGAAGAGGTGCGCGAGGCGTACCGACGGCTGGCGAAGGAAAACCACCCCGACGTCGCTGCCGCGAGTGGACAGGAAGCGGTCGACGAGGCGACGAAGAAGTTCGTGAAGATCCGCGAGGCGTATGACGTGCTGGTGGATGAGGATTGATCGTCGCTAATCGCACGACCGGGGGTGCCACGGACAGCGTAGCGACGCTCGGGGAGCGGAGTCGTCCGTGCTCTGCGCGTAAAGTTGCCCAGCACGGACGACTGCGCTCGGCAGACCTCGCTCCGCTGTCCGTGGCACCCATCTGGCCGGTTGCCGGCGACCCCCTCACTTCGGCCGGGCGATCGAAACCACTTTCCCAAACTCCACGTATTCGCTGCCGCCGAGCCGCGCCAGCGGATCGACCTTGGCCGCGTCGACGAACAGTCGTCCGTCGCGCACGGCAGCGACAGCCTCATCCAGATAGATCGCGTGCACCCGGCCGAGGATCAAGCCCTGCGTCTCGGGCCCGAGCTCGTGGATCGCGAACTTTTCACAGAGCAGCGCGACGCGCGGGCCGATGACGCGCGGCAGCGGCCAGCTGTCGATCGCCTGCGTCGTCAGCCCAACTCTCGTCAGCTCCGACTCGCCGTGCGGCAGCGTCGCCGAGGTCGCCACCATCGCCTCGCCCTGCTCGCGCGACGGGACGTGAACGACGAAATGATCGCGGGCATCGATGTTGACCCAGGTGTCCTTGCGCGCGCCATCGGGCTTGCGGCCGATGCTGATGGCGATGAGCGGCGGGTTGCCGCAGACGGCGTTGAAGAACGAGAACGGCGCGAGGTTGTGCGAGCCGTCGCCGTTGCCCGACAGCACCCACGCGATGGGCCGGGGGATCACCGACTGGATCAGCGCGAAGTAGGCTTGATCGGGCGTCAGCTTGTGAAGGTTGATGAGCATCGGCGACTGACTCCCGGGGCAGCGAGACCACTTAATCTTCGTCGCCGCCATCGCCGCTCCAGCGGGTGATGCCGCGCTTGGTCTGCCGGACGAACTCGACGAACTCCATGCAGAGTTGGTCGTGCTTCAGCTCGGCCTCGATCAGCGCGAGCGCTGTTTTGTTGGCGTGACCGCCTCGGAAGAAGATGTCGAAGGCCCCGCGGAGCGGCTCGATGTGGGCGCGGTAGCCCGCCCGCCGCAGGCCGATAAGGTTCAGCGAGTTGATGCCGCGGTTGTGGTGCATGATGCAAAACGGGGGCACGTCCTGCGTCGAGGCGGTCTGCCCGGCGATCATGCCCAGCCGTCCGACGCGGCAGAACTGGTGCACGCCGCCGTTGCCACCGAGGTTGACGTTGTCGGCGAGCTGGGCGTGGCCGCCGACCATCGTGCCCTGGGCGACGATGCACTTGTCGCCGATGACGGCGTCGTGGCCGACGTGGCTGTTGCCCATGAAATAGTTGTGGCTGCCGATGCGGGTCGGCGCGACGCCGGTGGCGCGGTGGATGGTGAACGCTTCGCGGAAGACGTTGTCGTCGCCGATGACGATGCCGGCGCCGGGGTGTGCCGGGTCGAACTTCAGGTCCTGCGGCGCGAAGCCGAGGCAGGAGAAGGGATAGACGCGGTTGTTGCGGCCCATGGTGAGCGGGCCGTGGAAGTACGCGCTGCCGTGCAGCTTGCAGGCGGGGCCGATCTTGACGGCGCCGCGGAGCACGCAGTGCGGCCCGATGTAGGCGTCACTGGCGATCTCGACCTCGGGGTCGATCAGGGCGGTGGGATGGATGTCGGCCAAGCGAGGGCGTCCTTGAAAAGACCCGGGCCAAATATGTTACTCGCTTGTCGGCGCGGGAGAGGGAGCACGTTCACGGTGGAGTTGGCTGACAGTATTGGGTGGCACGGGCAGGCCGCCGCTCTGGGCGGTTTGCCCGTGACGGTGAGCGTGGGGCCGTGGGACACGGGCAAACCGCGGCGGACCGCGGCCTGCCCGTGCCACCCGGATCAGTCGTGCCGCAGCGCGACGATGGGGTCCTGGCGCGACGCCTGCACCGCCGGATACAGCCCGAAGACGATGCCGACGAACATGGCGACGCCGAGGCTGACGCCGATGGACCACGCGGTGACGAATGGCCTGCCCAGGCCGAACCGCTCGTGGACCAGCGTGACCACGGCGGCGATCGACAGGCCGGTGGCGACGCCGATCAGGCCGCCGACGCCGGAGAGCGTGGTCGTCTCGACGAGGAATTGGGCCGCGATGTGCCGGCGCGTCGCGCCCAAGGCTCGGCGGATGCCGATCTCGCGCGTGCGTTCGGTCACCGAAGCCAGCATGATGTTCATGATGCCGATGCCGCCGACGAGCAGCGAGATTCCGGCGATGAACACCAGCATGATCGTGTACATCCGGCTGGTGCGTTCGGTGTGCTCGATGAGCTCCAGCGGCACCACCACGGTCCAGTCGCCCTTGCCGGCATGCTCCGTCTCCAAAATGCGCGTCACCTGGGCGGCGATGGCCGGCACCACGTCCTGGTCTTTAGCCTCGATGTAGATCTCCTCGAGCTGCACGACCGTGCTCTCGAACGAGCCGGGCTTGATGGTGACGACGGTGTCGGAGAACTGGTCGATGGCGGCGGCCTTGGGGATGTGGACGTCGAAGTTCAGGTCGCGGCCGACCAGCGACGAGCCGGCGCCGCCCGCAAGGCCGACGGGCCGCAGCACGCCGACGATGCGGAACGGCGTGCTGGCGGGGCCGTTGTGCACGCTGATGTAGCTGTCGAGCGGGTCCTGGAGCGGGAAGAGCTGGCGGGCGATCTCGGCGCCGATCACCGCGACGCGCTCGCCGCGCAGCTCGTCGGTCTGCGTGAGGTAGCGGCCGCGGTCGATGCGCAGCGAGGTGACGTCGAGCAGTTGCTCGGTGGTGCCGAACACCGCGGCCTGGGCCTGCTTCTCGCGCACGCTCACCTTGGTGGCCACCTTCTTGAGCTGCACGATCCGGCTGATGTGGTTCCCGTCATTCATCAGCGCGTCGAGCTTGCGGGCGTCGGCCCAGGTGATGCCGTACGACACCGAGCGCCGCCGGGTCGAGGCCTCGCTGCGGTTGGCTGATTCCTCCGGCTTGTGCGAGCGGACGATGATGTTCTTGGCGCCCAACTTCTCGATGTCCGCCAGCGCCTTGCGCTTGTTGCCTTCGCCGATGGCGACCACCGAGATCACCGCCGCCACGCCGATGATGATGCCCAGCGCGGTGAGCAGCGACCGCAGCTTGTGCAGCATGAGGTTCGCCAGGCCGAGCCGCAATGTTTCAAGCAGAAAACGCATGTTTCATTCCACAACCGCCGCGAGCGATGCCGCTACAATCATACGCGAAAGGTGCGGCAGGTCATGGCGACGATCAACGTTGGAACCGAAACCGAGGGCAGTAACCACTGGGCGTACGACGTCCAGGTGCAGGACAACGGCCATCGGTACGAGTACCGCGTGACGCTCGGCTGGTCAGATTACGATTTGTGGTCGCACGGCCGGGTGGCGCCCGAGCGCGTGGTGAAAGCGGCGTTCGAGTTCCTGCTCCAGCGCGAGGAGGCGTCGAGCATCCAGCCGAGGTTCGATTGCAGCGTGATACGGCGATTGTTCAACGAAGTGGACCGCGAGTTACCGAAACTGATTTGAAGCTTTGCGCCGCGGCCGGCGCCGGCGCGTTTCATCCAGTCACATCGAGGTGCCGGTAAAGCCGTTCTTTTTTGTCGTCCTCATCCGCCGTCGCCTCAACACTCATTGCCTCCGCGGTCCCACCTTCGACCACCTCTTCCGCCGCCGCCGCTTGCGGTTCAGCGTTCTGCCACCCATCGCCCGCACCGCCCCGCCGTCCATCCGCCTGCCCCTCATCGACCTGCACCTGCGAAATCAGGTTCGCTTCATCGCCTTCATCCAGCGCGTTGAGGTGGGCTTTGATCCGATCGCGGACGCGCTGGGCATCGGCGGCGCTGTCGGTCTGCTGGCGGTGCTGCGCGCGGTTGACCTGCGACGCCTGCACGCTGCCCTGCGCCACCCCCGCCGCAATGCCCATGCCCAGAGTGCTCAACCGAGGCTCCTTTTTGCGCCTCTCCATCTGTAGTTATCGGCCAAGCTCGGCTCGTGAGTTGAAGCGATCCACCAATAAACTCGTGCCCCTGGACGCCCGATCTTAGACGCGGGGGTTCCTCTTTCCCGGATGCGACGACATGACCCTTGCGATCGACTCCCGCAGCCTGCCCGAAGCGCCCGGCGGCGTGCGCGTCAGCGCCCCGGTGAACCACGTGCCGCCGGCCGGCTGGCGCGAAGTGCTGCGTCGCTACGACCTGTCCTTGCCGTTCGTCCTGCATTACGGCCCGGACACACCCGCCCGAAACTCTCGCCTGCTTATCGAGGCGTGGGCCATGACCGACAAGCGGGTCCGCCAGCGGATTCAGCTCGCCGTGGTCGGGCTTAACAAATCCAGCGGCGACGAACTCGTCAACGTCGTCAATCGTCTGGGCCTGGCGCAGAGCGTCCGGCTTTACAGCGCGCTGGGTGCGCCGTCCGATCTCTCCGCCCTTTTGAGTGCCGCGGACATCGCCGCGCTGCCGCTGACAAGGTGCGACTTCCCCCATCAAATCTTTCAGGCCTGGACCACGCGGGCGGCGGTGCTCACCAGCGACCTCCCCGCCATCGCCGAGATTGCGGGCGATGCGGCACTGATGATCGACCCCGGCGACGCCGGCGCCATTGCCCGCGGCCTGACCCGGCTGATGAAGGACGGCACGTACCGCCGCGACCTCGTCGATCGTGGCCGCAGGCGCCTCGCGCAATTCCAGTATCAATGAGAAGAATCATGGCCTGGACCAGTATGCATTTCGCCATCGGCATGGGCTGCGCCGGAGCCGCTTGCGGCTTCGCATGCCTCTTCCTCCGTCGCGGCTGGCGCTGGCTCCCCGCCACCATGACCCTCGGCGGCCTCTGGGCCATCGTCCCCGATGCCCCGCGTCTCTGGCGCGAAGACTTCACCTGGCTCCCCTTCGCCTCCACCCTCGGCGCCAAGGCGCTCGAAGAGGACCTGCACGCCATCGGCGACCTCTTCTTTTTCCACAAGATGCTCGACGCCCAGCCGCACGAGTACGCCCTGCACGGCCTGATCCTCATGCTGCTCTTCTACAACACGTCGATCGCGTTGCTCATGCGGATGGAACACCGCCAGCGCCACAGCCTCGGCAACCGCGCCTGGCGAAGCCACGAAGCCGAGCTGCGCCGATCGAAATACCCCACCGCCACGCCGCTGCGCTTCGAGGGCCGCGAGGTGCGCTCAAGCCACCTGCATCGCGCAGGGTGAGGGCAGGGGAACGGGAACAGGACCTTCCCTACTCCTGCCGACTGCCTCCTGCCGACTGCCTACTTCCCACTCCTCTTGCGGCTAAACTGCATCATCGATGCCGCGCGCCCCTTTTCAGTTTGCGTCCGCACTAAGCACCGCCGCCGACGCCACCCGGGCCACGGAGGAGGCGGTCGAGCAGGTGATCGCCACGGTCGGCGGGCCGATCGATCTGGCGGTGGTGTTCGTGACGCCGCATCATCGGCAGGCGTTCGACGAGATTCGCGAGTATCTGCGGCTGACGCTGCGGCCGACGATCGCGCTGGGGGTCAGCGCCGGCGGCGTGATCGGCACCGGGCGCGAGGTCGAAGACTCGGCAGGCCTGTCGCTGCTGGTGGGGAACCTGCCGGGCGCCAAGTTGCAACCGTTCACCAGCGACGACCTCGAGCAGGATTGGAACAACGGGCCGCAGGGCATCCGCAAGTTTTTTGCGAGCAACGTGGATGGCTCGCTGCCCAACGGCGTGATCCTTTTCGCCGACCCGTTCTCGACGCCGATGACGGGCGTGCTGCCGGCGCTGACGGCCGCGCTGCCGGGCGTGCCGCTGATTGGCGGCATGGCCAGCGCGGCGAAGCAGCCGAATGACAACCGCCTGCTCTTCGGCGACGACATCCGTACCGGCGGGCTGATCGGCCTAGCCGTCGGCGGGGCGGCCCGCGTCGACTGCACCGTCAGCCAGGGCTGCCGGCCGATCGGCAAGCCGATGGTCATCACCAAGGCGAAGCGCAATGTGGTGTTCGAGCTCGGCGGCCGCAACGCCCTGCAAGTCGCGCGCGACCTGCTCGACGGCGTCACCGAGGAAGATCGTCAGCTTTTGCAAACGACGGGCTGGCTCGTCGGCCGGGTGATCGACGAATACAAGGACCGCTTCGGCCGCGGCGATTTCCTCATCCGCCAGGTCATCGGCATCGACCCGCACGCGGGCTACATCGCCATCGGCGATGCCCAGGTCCGCGTCGGGCAGACCATCCAGTTCCACGTCCGCGACCAGCGCACCGCCCGCGAGGATTTCTCGCTTTTGCTTGAAGCCCAGAAGCTGCACAGGCACGATGACGATTCAGGCGCGAACGTCGCCAGCCCCGCCGGCGGCCTGCTCTTCAGTTGCAACGGCCGCGGCACGCACCTCTTCTCCGAGCCCAGCGCCGACGCCACGATGGTGTCGCAGGCCCTGGGCGCGCTCCCGCTCGCCGGTTTCTTCGCCGCCGGTGAGATCGGCCCCGTCGGCAACGACAACTTCCTCCACGGCCACACCGCCAGCCTCGCGGTGATCCGGCAGAACGCGTAGGCTCCGCTGCGCGGACCAGGTCATGACGCTGACGCGCGGGTGCCACGGACAGCGGAGCGAGGTCTGCCGAGCGCAGTCGTCCGTGCCACGCGACACCTGGCGCGAAGAGCACGGACGACTTCGCTCCCAAGGCGTCGCTGCGCTGTCCGTGGCACCCGCGGCCTCACGCTCACCTCACGTAATGTGCGCCCCCTGCGTCTCGACGTACACCGCGTACACCGACTGGCTGGCGGTCATGAACAGGCGGTTGCGCTTGCGGCCACCGAAGCAGACATTCGAGCAGATCTCCGGCAGCCGGATCTGCCCGATGCGCGTGCCATCGGGGTGGAAGATGTGTACGCCGTCATAGCCGTCGCCGACCCAGCCGGCGGATGCCCAAATGTTGCCGTCGACATCGGCGCGGATGCCGTCGGCGTTGCCGGGGTTGTCGAACCCTTCGAGCTTCATCGAGACGAACTGCTTGCCGGCCCCGAGCGATTTGTCGTCCTTCACGTCGAACAACTTGATGTTTTTCGGCACGCCGGTGTCGGCCACGTAGAGCTTCTTGTAGTCGGGGGAGAAGCACAGGCCGTTGGGCTTGTCGAGTTCTTCGGTGACCTTGCTGACCGCGCCGGTCTTGCCGTCGATGCGGTAGACGCTCTCCTTCAGGAGCAGCGGTCCCTTGTTGCCTTCGTAGTTCATCATCGAGCCGTAGCCGGGGTCGGTGAACCAGATGTCGCCGTTGGGGTGAACGACGGCGTCGTTGGGGGCGTTAAATGGCTTGCCGTCGAACTTGTCGGCCAGCACGGTGAGCTTGCCGTCGTATTCGTAGCGGACGACGCGGCGGTTGCCGTGCTCGCAGGAGATCTCGCGGCCCTGATAGTCGAAGGTGTTGCCGTTGGAGTTGCCGGCGGGGCTGCGGAAGTTTTCGCTGACGTGGTTGTCCTCGTCGAGGAATCGAAGCTGGCGGTCGTTGGGGATGTCGGACCAGAGCAGGTACCGGCCGACGCCGTTCCACGCGGGGCCCTCGGCCCAGAGCATCTTCTTGCTGTGGTAGATGCGCTGGATCGGCGTGTTGCCGAGCTTGGCGCCGAAGCGCTTGTCGAGCGCGACAATGTCGGGATCGGGGTAGCGGACCGGCGCGGCGTTGTCGCCGAAGTCGCGCCCGAAGGCGGCGCCGGCGGCGACCGCGGCGAGGCCCGCGGTGGAGAGGAAGGAACGACGAGAGACGATGGACCCGTCACGCGAAGTGTGCCCCGACATGTGGAACCTCCTGAAGTGTGGAGCACCACGCCGGAAGGCTGGTGCTGCCTTTGATGCCACTGGCAGTCCGCTGCCAGTGCCTTCCTCCCGTGATACTCGTTGACGCCCGGCACTGGCAGCGGACTGCCAGTGGCATCAATCTCAAACCGCGCATCACCCATTCATCACGACGAACATCAGCGTGAACAGCGCGATCAGCGAGGCGGCGGTGATTGCGCCCGGGAGGATGCCAGGCCCGCGCCCGCCGTCCTTCGGTTCGCTGAAGCTGCGCCACCACTTGAGCGGCAGTACGCCGAGGCCAATGACGACGAGCTGCGTCGCGCAGAAGAAAAGGATCCAGAAGACGGCCGAGTCCATGAAGCCGTAGGCGTGCAGGCCGACGCCGAGTTGGTTGGTGCCGAAGTACGACCATGTGGTGATGATGTTGCCGAAGACGGCGAGGGTGGCGATGCCGCGGGCCTGCACCATGCCGCCCCAGCGGGCGTGCAGGATGATGGCGTTCCAGATGACGATCATGAGGGCGCCGTTTTCCTTCGGGTCCCAGCCCCAGAACCGGCCCCACGACTGGTCCGCCCAGATGCCGCCGAGCACGGTGCCGACGAAGCTGAAGAGCGTGGCGAAGCAGACGGTGCCGTAGATGATCTTCGTGAGGGTCTTGCCGACGGTGTCGCCCTTGACGACGGCACTACCGGCGAGAGAAGCGATTGCCGTGGCGCTGGACATCATGCCGCCGATGACTACTCTTTTCGGGATTTCCCCGCTCTTCTTATGGACATGACTCAGTGCTCGTGTGAACACCCCCGCGAAGATATAAAGGATGCCCAGCGCCCCGGCGAGGTAGGTTGCCGAGTAGCCGATGTTGATCGCGGTGACGTGCGTCGCCAGCCAGAAGTTGGTGTCGAGCACGGCCTGCTGGAGTTCGAGCGTGTCGCCCTTGTCGATGCGGAGGTTGATGGCGACGATGCCGGTGCAGACGCCGATGATGGTGGCGGCGGCGAGGCCGATGCCCAGGCGGGTGTAGCGCTCGATGAACAGCGACGCGACGAGGGCGATCCAGCCAATGAAGATGGCGGTGCTGTAAAGGTTGGTGACGAAGACCCACGGCCGTTCCATCAGGTACATGCGGGCGATCAGCCCCAACCCATGCACGCAGAGCACGGCGACGATCATCCAGAACGCGGCCTGGCGGAGCGGCTCGGCGATGTGCGGGGCGCTCCAGAACATCCACGAGGACAGCACGACGAGGAACGCGATGAGGTACATCGCGGTGCAAAGATAGAACACATCGAAACGGTTGTAGAACGTCTCGAAGCGGGCCCGCCTGGCGTCGCTGGGGAGCTGCTGATCGACGGCGGCGCGGTGTTCGGCGACGAGGTTGTTGAAGACGGCGACGTCGCTCTCGCCGTAGGCGCGGACCATCTTCAGGAGGCGCGTGGCGTGCTCGCTGTCGAGCTGGAGGCCGCCGCCGGGAATGACGGTATCGAAGAAGCGCCGCCACGATGCTTCCAGCGCCCCGGCCGCGGCGCCGGCGGTGGGCGGCACCCAGTACGGCTCATTCATCCGGCTGAAGTTGAGGTACGTGCTCACGTCGCGCCACAGCGTCCCGACCTGGTCGACGAACGGGTCGCCCTTGTCGCCGTTCTCCTTGGCGAGGCGGCGCTCGTGCTGGAGCTTGCCGAGGTTGCCCTGGTAAATCTCGTCCTCGCTGAGCTCCTGCCCGATGAGGCCCAGGTAGTGGTCGAGCTCGACGATCTCGTCGAGGGAATAGGTGAAGCCCTCGCGCATCTCCAACCCCAGGAGCTGGCGGAGGCGCGGGTGGTCGATGCGGAAGATGCGGTGGACGGATGCCTTGACGGGATCGGTCACGGCGTCGGCAAGCCAGAGCATGGCGGGCTGGCGGGCCACGGTTTCGGCGTCGATAAAATCGGGGAACGCCCGGCCGAGCAGCTTGCGGTTGAACGCGATGGTCAGCGGCCGCGAGGGCAGACGGAAGTTGACATGGCCGACCGGCGCGCCCTGGGCCATCCATTCGTTGAACTTCGCGTGCTGGTCGCGCTCCTCGGCGGTGAGGGTCACGCCGGCGAACGATTCGGGCAGATAGAACGGCTTGATTTTCGTCTGCTTGCCGAGCGTCTCGGGGGTGCTGCGATGAACCTCGACCGCCCGGCCGACGTCGTCGATGACGCGGTTGAGGGCGGTGAGCGTTTTCAGCATCGCGGTGTCGTTCGCCTCGCCGCCGGCGACTTCGGTGACGGTGGCGCGCTCGGCCTCGGTGAAGAGCGACCAGATGTGGCTGCCGGGCGTGGTGCCGCCGGCCTTGCCCTGCTCGACGAGAGCCCCCGCCAGACCTTCAATGTCCTTGAGCTGCGTCCACAGCAACACATCCGGCGTCCACTGCGTCCTTCTGGCCATCACCAGCATCGTGTTGCGGGCCACCGAGTCGAGCGGCTGGAGCCGGCCGTCGTAGGACACCATCAAAGCCGCGAAGGCGTTGAGGTTCATCGGGTGCTCGATGGGCTGCGGCCGCGTCTTGCTGGCGAAGTACGCGAGGGTCAGCACCACGAGGGCGGTCGGGAGGTAGCGAAGATACTTGGTCATTTCATCTGCTTCCGAACGTAGCCGAAGAGCGTGATGCCGAAGTGAACGGACAGGCCGACACTGACCACGATGCACGCGATGTAAGGCATCAGGTAGCCGGGGTTGCTGACGACCTGGAGCACGGTGGCGCCGGCTTCGTCGACGAACGTGCTGCCATCGGCCCGCGTCTTGCGCACCGCGGCGACCTGCGATTGATAGAAGGTTTCGCCGCTGAAGCGCATCGGCTCGTTCATGCGGATGATGACTTCCTCGCCGGTCTTGTGGTTCTCGTCGTAGCGGATGAGCTGCGTGGAGTAGTTGCGCGGGGTCATGCTGCCGGTGAACTTGTCGGCGCGGACGTCCTTGGCATAGATCGCGTACGGCTTGTAGTAGCGCTCGAAGCGTAGGTACACGCGGTAATTCTTGTCACCGGCAGGGACGGCCTGGCCGTCGTCATCGAAGAGGTGAAGCAGGTAGGTGCCGATGGTCTTGTTGTCGCGGCCGATGAGCGTGACGAAGGCCCCGGCGAAGTCGGGGTTGGTCGCGTCGGTGCCTTTGGTCTCGGGCAATTCGCGGAGGAGATATGAATCGGCGAGCGCGCCGGTGTCGGCCTTCATCTCGTCGGCGGCCGCGACGTCGAGGATCCACTCGCGGCCGTCATACCCGCCGTACGCGTGCCAGCGCATCCAATCCAACATCTGCTCGCGCCAGCCGATGCTGTCGTAATCGGGGTTGTTGTCCTTGAAGTACGCCAACATGCGGGCCTGGAGCTCGGGCGTCACGGCCTGCGACTTTATGATGGCGTTGGCGTCGGCGACTTCCTGTTCGGTGAGCTTGAACGGGTTATCTTTCAGCTCGTCCTGCCGCTTCAGCGCCTTGCTCGCCGCCATCCGGGCCTCGGGCGGCGCGGCGACGAGTACCAACTTTGCGTTCGTGAAGTATTTCTCGATCTTCACTTTCACCGGCAGGCGAGCATCATCGATGGTGACGCCGGGCGTGAGCATCGAGGCGGGGACGACCATCGCCTGCTGGCTACCGGTTTTGTCGTTGTAGACGAAGGCAAGTTCGGAGCGCTCGATGTTGGCGGCGTAGTTGACGGTCTCACCCTCTGCGATGCGCATCTGCGACTCGACGGCAAGCAGGCCGGTGAGCAGCTCGCCGACGAGCAGCAGGATGATGCCCGCGTGAGTCAAGAAGATGCCGGCCCGCTTCGAGAAGAGAATGATCGAGGTGTAAAGCACGAGGAACGAACCGAGCAGCGACGCGGAGACGCCCTCGACCCGGCCGGTGGCCTGCCACCAGCCCTGCGTGATCTGCGGCTGCGAGACGACGGTGAAGTAAAGACCGATGCAGAGGATGGCGAGGCCGAACGCCATGCCGACCCAGCCCCACAGCCGCTTGCTGCCGACGGCTTTCACCTGGAAGCGCACCGCGTGAGCGGCAAGCAAATTGGCGAGCATGAGGAACCCGATGGTCCAGCCGCCGGGGAACGGAAACTTGAAGTGCGGGACGTTCCAGCCTTCGGGGAAGAAGATCGCGATGTCGACCCAGGCGAGGAACGTGCGGAAGTAAAGCTTCATCGCCGTCCACAGGCCGAAGTGCTTCAGCGCGAGGGTGCCGGCGAAGACGAGGAACAGGCCAAGGGAGAAGAGCACGACGGTGAGCTTCAGCGACGCCATCGGGGCGAGGATGCGCTGCCACTTGTCGGCGGTGGTCTGGCTCCTGGGGTGGGCCTTCAGATCAGGGCTCACCGGCTCCGTCGCCGCGATGTCGTCCATCGCGTCCTTGACCTGTTTGCTGCGGGTGTGTGCGGTGCTGGTCATGGGGTCTCGGGAGTCAGGGGTCGGGAATCGGGAGTCGGGAGTCAGGGTTCAGGAGTCAGGAATCAAGAATCTAACCACGGATAACACAGATCACACGGATCGGCATGAACGAAAATTGCTTCTCTATCCGTTTCTCATCCGTGTCATCCGTGTTATCCGTGGTCAATTGTCTTGTTACTCCAGTTTCACCGCGGCGAGGAACGCATCGAACGTGTCCTTCTGCGCGGCGACGAGGTCGGCAGGGCCGCGCAGCTTGAAGAACCAGAACTCGCCGGTCTGGCTCATCACCAGGGCGCCCAGCGTTCGCTCGCGTTTGTCGCCCTCGCTCTCGGGGCCGGTGAAATCGACAAGCATCGCGGGGCGGCCGGCGACTTCGCCCTCGCGCAGTTCCTTCTGCGCCTCGAAGGCCTTCATCGCGCCCTGTTCATCCCATGCTGTTAGCGCGATCTGCTGACGCCAGCGGTTCATGTTGTCCACCGGCGACCCGCCCGCCCGGCTGATCGTCAGTGACGCGGTTTTGCCATCTTTCGTCAAGTCATATTTGGTGATCAAAAACTGCCCAGGGTTCGCGTCGGTCGTCCAACCCGCCGGCGGCAGCGCGGTGATCTTCTCCGCCTCCGTCGGGCGCGGCGGCGCCGGCGGCCGGCGCGTCGGTCCCTTGCTGGCCATGCCGCCGCTGCCGCCGGGACCGGTGACATCGACGAGCGTCGCGGTCTGGTTATCGACGGTGATCGGCCGGGTGAGGTCGGCGAGCTTCGCCTTGGTCACGTTCTCGACGCCGACCTGTCCCGCCCAGCGCTGCACGTTGGCGAGCACGTCGCCGGACTCGGGGCCGAGGCGGAAGACCGTGAGCTCCACGCCGTGGGCCGCGTCGCCGACGGTGATGGTCACGTAGCGCATCCCGGTGCCGGGTGTTTCGGTCCAGCCCTTGGGCAGCGTCCACTGCGGCTCGACCACGTCGCTGCCATCATCTGCCTTGCGGGTGACGAACTTGATGCCTTCGACGAAGCGCGTGAAGGTCGGCACCTGCGTCTTCACCAGCACCGCCGGGCCCATCAGCTTGAAGTGCCAGAAGGCATCCTTCTGCGGCACGATGGCGGCGAGGAGCTGCGTGCCGTCGGCCTCGGCGACGGCGGGGGTTCGCGTCGATGGATTGACAGGCGCATCGGGCCGCGCCGGCGTCACCGCTTTGGGCACCGCATAGGCACGGACCTCATCCTGCTCGCTACAGCCGAAGGCGAAAGAGATCGCCGCGAGAAGTGCCACGGGAACTGTTTGACGAAGAATAATGTTTCGCACGCAGTTAGCCCTCTGGGGGATGAAATCATAGGCCGCGGCCGAGCCGGGGCACGTCTTGCAGCCGCGACAAAGCGTCGCGGATGAATCGGGCATCATAGCGGCGGGCGAAACTCGTTCGGACCGTCCGAGCACCATCGCGGCTGATGCACTCATGCAATTGCCACCCGACCCCTTGGCGTTACCACTTCAACAGTTAGAATGATCCACAACAATTTGTTTGACCCCGGCTCGCGGATGTTCCACAGGAGTTTTTCCCGATGACATCAGCCCTTTCTGATGCCCGGCCCGTCAAGCCCGTCCGCCCGCTTCAATCGGCGGTGGTCTTCTTCGCAGGCGACTCCGGCGATGGCATGCAGCTCGCCGGCACCCAGTTCACCGACACCTCCGCCATCTTCGGCAACGACGTCGCCACCTTCCCCGACTTCCCCGCCGAAATCCGCGCCCCGCAAGGCACCGTTCCCGGCGTCTCCGGATTCCAGGTCCATTTCTCCTCCCACGACATCCACACCCCCGGCGACGAGGTCGACGCCCTCATCGCCATGAACCCCGCCGCGTTCAAGGCCCACATCAGTGATGTCAAAACCGGCGGCATCGTCATCGTCAACGAGGACGAGTTCGACAAAGTTAACCTCCGCAAGGCCGCCTACCCCGAGGGCTACAACCCCCTCGACGACGAAAAATACGCCCGCAAGTTCCGCCTCTACCGCGTCCCCATCACCCGCCTCAACGAAGACGCCCTCAAAGCCACAGGCCTCGGCGCCAAGGACATCGACCGCTGCAAAAATATGTGGTCCCTCGGCCTCATCTTCTGGCTCTACGACCGACCCCTCGACGTCACCGTCAACTACCTCACCACCTACTTCGGCGAAAAGAAAAAACTCCCGCTCGTTGCCGACGCCAACATCCGCGCCCTCAAGGCCGGCTTCTTCTTCGGCGAGACCGCCGAGATCTTCACCGAACATTACAAGATCGACCCCGCCACCGTCCTCCCCGGCACCTACACCAAAATCACCGGCAACGAAGCCCTCGCCATGGGCCTCGTCGCCGCCTCCACCCTCAGCGGCAAAACCCTCGTCTACGGCTCGTACCCCATCACCCCCGCGTCCTCCATCCTCGAATACCTCGCCGGCATGCGCCACTTCGGTGTTAAGACCGTCCAGGCCGAAGATGAAATCGCCGCCGTCTGCGTCGCCATCGGCGCCGCCTTCGCCGGTCAGCTCGGCATCACCGGCACCTCCGGCCCCGGCCTCTGCCTCAAGAGCGAAGCCCTCAACCTCGCCATCGTCGCCGAGCTCCCCCTCGTCGTCGTCGATGTCCAGCGCGGCGGCCCGTCCACCGGCCTGCCCACCAAGACCGAACAGGCCGACCTGCTGCAAGCGATGTTCGGCCGCAACAGCGACAGCCCGCTCGTCATTCTCGCCCCGCAATCACCCGCCGACTGCTTCGACATCGCCATCGACGCGTGCCGCATCGCCATGCAGCACATGGTGCCGGTGATCATTCTGACCGATGGCTACCTCGCCAACGGCGCCGAGCCCTGGCGCATCCCGGATGCAAAGGACTATCCAAAGATCGAAATCAAGCACGCCACCCCGCCGACACGTGATCCCGTCCCCCCCGCC
>Ga0163150_10002470_pt1 | contig 28200 bp, 18 predicted proteins | sample OliLakLV19P2IB_FD_148628 | JGI IMG/M metagenome (GOLD analysis project Ga0163150, IMG submission 148628) | Freshwater microbial mat bacterial communities from Lake Vanda, McMurdo Dry Valleys, Antarctica - Oligotrophic Lake LV.19.P2.IB | ecosystem: Environmental > Aquatic > Freshwater > Lake >...
CCGTCTCCATCGAATGTCCTTCGTAATAATGCGCGCGCCCGGAGAGCACGAGCAGCGGCGTCTTCGCGAGAAAGCAGAGGCAGAGTTTCCCTTGGTGCCCCGCGACGGTCGGACGCGGGAAACCGGGGATCGCCGAGTAGGGCACCTCATAGACCACGGTGCATTTGGAGAGCACCGAGTTGAACCCGCTGCCCAGCACCACGGCCAGCGCGGGCCGCAGCTTGGACTTCTTCAAAATGGAATGCGCCGCCTCGGCGGGTGATGGCCCCGCGAGTGCGCTGCTGTTGAACTCCTTCGATGGCTCCATGCTTTTTGGTTCGGTGAAAGCGGAAAGTTGAAGGTGGCAAGTTCACCGGCGCAAGTGGCTCAACCGGCAATTTTTAACTTTTCTCTTTCGACCGCATTCTGCCGGAAGTGGGAATCGCTCGGCAAAAGAAAACCTGCAGGCCCGCCATTTTGAGTACCGGCGCGGTGCGTCAGAGGCCTGCCGCCACACCGACTCCGTGTCCGCCGAAAAAAATCAGCGGCGTCTCACGCGAGACGCCGCTGGAAAACTTCCCACCCGCCACCCGCAGGCGGCCCGGGTCAACTGACCTTGCCTTCGAGCTGCGTAAAAGGATTGTTGGCAAAGCCGTCGGCCGGAGCCTCGGGTTTGGGCTTCGTCGAACCCGCCACGGGAGAGGACTTGGGCTTGGGCGGCGCACCGGGTTTCCCGTTGTCTGTTTCTCCCGGCTCCCCGTCTTCATCCTCGCCCTTGGGATGCTTCGCCCGCTTGTTGCGCGGGAGCGGGCTGATCATGGCGTTGATGCCTTTGCCAATCAGCTTCGGCTCGAAATCGGGATGACCCCAAGGAGCCACTTCCACGATGAACTTCTGCACCTGCTGGAAGCCAAACTCCTTGTGCGCCATTTCGCGACCCCGGAACTTGAGGGTGATTTTCACCTTCATGTCTTCGCAGAGGAAGTCGATGGCGTGATTCAGCTTCACGCCGAAGTCATGCGGGTCAATGCCGGGACTGAGCTGCACTTCCTTCACCTTGTTGGCGTGCTGGTGCTTCTTGGAATCTTTCTCCTTCTTCGCCTGCTCGTAGCGGAACTTGCCAAAATCGACGATGCGGCAGACGGGTGGATTGGCCGTGGCGGCGATCTCGACGAGATCGACGCCGAGCACTTGGGCCTGACGAATGGCTTCGGACAAGGCCAGCACACCGAGCTGCTCGCCCTCCAGACCGATGACCCGGACTTCACGGGCGCGGATCTTCCCGTTGATTTTGAATTGTGGACCACTGTTCCACGAACCACGGGACGGATACGGGCGGCTCAATGCGCCCTCCTAGGCAGGAAGTTCATGCTGATTTGATTGACGGTATCGCGGCCATGTTCGGCATTTATCGCGAGCGTAATTTGCGCGCCGGGAAACCGCGTGGCAAGCCCAAACATGCCTTCAATGGCTGGTGAGTTTCAGCCCCACAATCCCCGCGACGACCAGCGCGATGCTAGTCAGCCGCCAGGCCGTGGCCGGTTCGTTGAAGACAAGGATGCCCAACAACGCCCCGCCCACCGCGCCGATGCCGGTCCACACCACGTAAGCAGTGCCGACAGGAATGACCTTCAGGCAGAGTGACAGCAGATAGAAACTCAACGTACCGACGACGAACACGAAGACCGTGGGCCAGAGCTTCGTGAAGCCTTGCGAATACTTCATCGCCAGCAGCCAGGTGATTTCCAGCGCGCCCGCGACGATCAATAGAAACCACGCGAGTCCGGTGCTCATCTGCTGACTGGCGACTTCGCCTAGACGTTGTAAGTACTCGAGCTGGTCGTGCCGCCGCGGCCGGTCCAGTTCGTGTGGAAGAACTCGCCGCGCGGTTTGTCCACGCGCTCGTAAGTGTGCGCGCCGAAGTAGTCGCGCTGCGCCTGGAGCAGGTTCGCGGGCAGCACCGCCGAACGGTACTGATCGTAGAACGCCAGCGCCGTGCTGAACGCGGGCACCGGGATGCCGCGCAGCGCGGCGGTCGCCACGATTTTGCGCCAGCCCTTTTGCGCCTTCTTGATCTCGGCGCGGAAGTAATCGTCCACAAGGAGGTTCATCAGCTTCGGATTGTTGTCGTAGGCTTCCTTGATTTTGCCGAGGAAACGCGAGCGGATGATGCAGCCGCCGCGCCACATCAGCGCGATGCCGCCGTAGTTCAGGTTCCAGCCGTACTCCTTCGCCGCCGCGCGCATGAGCATGTAGCCCTGCGCGTAGCTGACGATCTTCGACGCGTAGAGCGCGAGGCGGATGTCTTCGATGAACGCCTTCTTCTTCTCCGCATTCGCCGCGATGCTCGTGAGCGCGGCGCGCGGGCCTTTCAATTTGCGCGCGGCTTTCACGCGCTCGTCTTTCAACGCCGACACGCAGCGGGAATAAACCGCTTCCGCCATGAGCGTGATTGGGATGCCCAATTCTTGCGAGTTGATGACCGTCCACTTGCCGGTGCCCTTCTGGCCGGCGGTGTCGAGAATCTTGTCCACGAGCGGCGAACCGTCCTCGTCCTTCTTGGCGAGAATGTCGCGCGAAATCTCAATCAGGTAGGAATCCAAATCACCCTTGTTCCATTCGGCAAAGACGTTGTGCATCTCGTCGGCGCTCATGCCGAGGCCGTTCTTCATGATGTTGTAGGCTTCGCAGATGAGCTGCATGTCGCCGTACTCGATGCCGTTGTGGACCATCTTCACGTAGTGGCCCGCGCCGCCTTCGCCGACCCAATCGCAGCACGGCACGTTGCCATCCACCTTCGCGGAAATAGCCTGGAAAATATCCTTCACATGCGGCCACGCGGCGGGGGAACCGCCGGGCATGATGCTCGGGCCATTGCGCGCGCCTTCTTCGCCGCCGCTCACGCCGGTGCCGACGTAGAGCAGCCCTTTGCTCTCGCACAATTTCACGCGCCGGTTCGTGTCGTCGAAGAGCGAGTTGCCGCCATCAATGATGATGTCGCCGGGCGAAAGGTGCGGGATGAGCTGCTCGATGAAATCGTCCACCGGCTTGCCGGCCTTCACGAGCATCATCACGCGGCGGGGCGTCTTGAGCTTGCTGACCATGTCCTCGATGGAGGTCGCGCCGATGACTTTGCTGCCCTTCGCTTCGTTGGCGAGGAAGTGCTCCACCTTGTCCACGGTGCGGTTGTAGGCCACGACGGTGAAGCCGTGGTCGTTCATGTTCATGATGAGATTCTGGCCCATCACGGCCAGGCCAATCAGTGCGATATCGCCTTTGGGTTCCATTGCGTTAATTCAGTTTAATTTGAAGGGCGAAACGATAGCGGACGCGGAAGTGCGCGCCAGAATAAATTCCAGGCGTGTCCAGCGCTGCGGTGTTAATCGAATCTGGCGGAGTGGGAATGCTCGCGCTGCGAACGCAGAGCTGCGGGTGAATCGTGGGCCAACCAGCCCAAAGCGGCGCTAAAGCGACCGCACTCCAAACGCTCCGCGAGTGATGAGGCGTCTGATGCTGCGCGCCAGCGTTTGGAGTGCGGTCGCTTCAGCGCCGCTTTTTTCCTGGCCAGAAATTGCCGACTCGACCGCGATGGTGGGGCACGCTGTCCTCAGCGCGCCGGGCATGGTTAAGAAGCGAAGTCATCTACTGAACTCGTTCGTGCCTCCACTCTGCCGTCGTCGCTGCTCGTGAGCAGCAAAGTAATCCGCGACAACGACCAAGAAGCAAAAGCACACAAACACTGACCCGAAGCCGAGCACGGAACGACGACGGTCAGAAAAGAGTTTCCGAATCGACCAGCCAAGCAGAATAGCCGAAAGGACAAGCCCTGTGATGGCAAACAATGCGGCAACCGAGACGCTGCGCGGGAAGATCGGGCGAACCAGAGCGAAAGCGACGGGTGCTGCTATACAAAGTGCGATGAACGGTTTCTTGGCCATGCAGCTTACGATCTAACAGCCCCTTCGCCCCCTCACACCTCAATCAACATCCGCGCCGGGGCTTCGATGGCGTCTTTGACCCGCTTGAGGAAGGTCACGGCTTCGCGGCCATCCACGAGGCGATGATCGTAGGTCAGCGCGAGATTCATGATCGGACGGATGACCACCTGGCCGTCGCGCGCCACCGGGCGATCCTGGATGGCGTGCATGCCGAGGATACCGCTCTGCGGCGGATTCAGAATCGGCGTCGAGAGCATGGAGCCGTAGATGCCGCCGTTGCTGATCGTGAAGGTGCCGCCCTGCAATTCCTCGGGCTTCAATTTGTTGTCCTTCGCGCGCTTCGCGAAGTCGCCGATGGCGATCTCCACTTCCGCGAAACTCAGGCGCTCCGCATTCCGCAGCACGGGCACCACGAGTCCCTTGCCACCACCGATGGCCACGGCGATGTCGTAATGATTTTTATAGACGATGTTCTCGTCGCGAATTTCCGCGTTCACCTCCGGCACCAGTTTCAACGCATCCACGGACGCCTTCACGAAGAAGGACATGAAACCGAGCTTCACGCCGTGTCGCGCGAGGAAGGCTTCGCCGTGTTCCTTGCGCAGCGCCATCACGGCGGACATGTCCACTTCGTTGAACGTCGTGAGCATGGCCGCAGTCTGCTGCGCCTCGACCAACCGGCGCGCCAGCGTGCGGCGCAGGCGTGTCATCGGCACAATCTCTTCTTCGCCACCCGCATCCACCGGTTCGGCGGAAACGCGCGTGGGAACGGGCGGGGGGGAAACGCTGACGGGCGCGGGCGCGGGTTCAGCCTTGGCGGGCGCGGCGGGCGCTTTGACTTCCACTTTGGTCTCCGGCACGGGTGCTGATTTCTTCGCCGGCGCAGCGGGCGCGGGCTTGGTCTCCGGCTTGGACGCAGCCGCCGTCGTCGTGGTGCTCGCCGTCGGTTTGCCTTCGGTATCAATGATGGCGATGACCTCGCCGACCTGCGCGGTGTCGCCGGCTTTCTTCAACAATTTCTTCACCGTGCCGGACGCCTCGGCGGGCAGTTCCACCGTGGCCTTTTCGCTTTCGAGCACGGCCAGCGTCTTGTCGCGCTCGATGGCTTCGCCTTCCTGCTTGAGCCATTGCTCGATGGTCACTTCGCTGACGGATTCGCCCACGGAGGGGACTTTGATTTCGACAGTCATAAATTTTCAGTTCGTTTTGAAAGCGCGCTCCATGATTTCCTCCTGCTCGCGCTCGTGGCTCGTGTGCGAGCCGGTGGCCGGCGTGGCGGAAGCGGGCCGCGTGAGGCCGCTGAAGGGAAATTTTCCGAGCAGCCGCTCGCCGTGATTCACCAGCATGTAGCGCCACGCACCCATGTTGTGCGGCTCCTCCTGCACCCAGACGACGGGCGTGTTCTCGGCGTAAGGCGCGAGCGCGGCCGCGAGATGTTCCGCGCGCAGCGGATACAACTGCTCGACGCGCAGAATCGCCACGTCCTCGCGCTGATGCTGCTCGCGGTGCTTCTCCAGGTCGTAATAAATTTTTCCGCTGCACAGGAGCACGCGGCTGACCTTGGCGCGCTGCGGGTTCGCGTCCGGCAAAATTCTCTGAAAACTTCCTTCCGCCAAATCCGTGAGCGACGACACGACCTTCGGGTGGCGCAACAGACTTTTCGGCGTGAGCACGACGAGCGGCTTGCGCCACGAACGCAGCACCTGACGGCGCAGAACGTGGAACAGTTGCGCCGGCGTCGTGGGGTTCACCACTTGAATGTTGTCCTCCGCCGCCATCGCGAGGAACCGCTCGATGCGCGCGCTGGAATGTTCCGGACCCGCGCCCTCGAAACCGTGCGGCAGCAGCAGCACGAGACCGCTCAAGCGTTTCCACTTCGCCTCCGCGCTCGCGATGAATTGGTCCACGATGACTTGCGCGCAGTTCCAAAAGTCGCCGAATTGCGCCTCCCAGATCACGAGACCTTCGGGAGCTTCGAGACTGTAGCCGTAGTCGAAGCCGAGCACGCCGTTCTCGGAGAGCGGACTGTTGATGAGACTCACCGTCGCCTGCTCGGGCGCGAGATGCTGCAAGGGAATGTATTTCTCGCCCGTGCTGTAATCATGCAGGACCGCATGACGATGACTGAACGTGCCGCGCTGCGCGTCCTGTCCGCTGAGGCGCACGGCATGTTGGCCCACGGCCAGCGTGGCGAAGGCCAGTGCTTCCGCCGCCGACCAGTCGAGCGGCACCGTGCCCGCCGCCATTTCGCGGCGCGTTTCCAAAAACTTTTTGATCTTTAGGTGCGGCTTGAAGGTTTCTGGCAACCGCGTTTGCGCGTCGAGCAGCGCGGCCAATTTCGGCGCGGGGAAACCTGTCGAGACTTCCGGGACATTCTTTTCCTCGCCGCCCACGTAGCCCGCCCAGACGCCGCGCTGATCCTCGATTTGCAGGCGATAGTCCGAGTTCTTGGCCTCGGCCAGTTGGCGTTCGAGGAAGTTGCGGTGCGTGGCGGCGATTTCTTCCGCTTCCTCACGCGTCACGCCACCGTGCTTGAGCAAGTGATCGAGATACCCTTCACGCACCGACTTGCGCTCGCTGATCGTTTGATAAAGCAACGGCTGCGTGAACGACGGCTCGTCCGCCTCGTTGTGGCCGAGGCGACGATAGCCATACATGTCAATGACCACGTCGCGGCGATACTGCGCGCGAAAATCCAGCGCCAGCCGCACGCACTGCGCGACCGCCTCGGGGTCTTCGCCGTTCACGTGGAAGATCGGCACTTGCAACATTTTGAAAACATCCGTCGCGTACGCCGTCGAGCGCCCCTCGTCCGGCCCGGTCGTGAAACCAATCTGGTTGTTGACCACGATGTGCAACGTGCCGCCGACCGAGTAGCCGCCGAGCTGGCTCATGTTGAGCGCCTCCTGCACCACGCCTTCGCCCGCGACCGCCGCGTCGCCGTGAATGAGAATGGGCAGCCCGCGCTCGCCGTTCGTGTCACTCACGCGATCCTGTTTGGCGCGCACGCGGCCCATGACCACGGGGTTCACATATTCGAGATGGCTCGGATTGAAACAGAGCGAGAGATGAATGGAGTTGCCCGAACTCGTCTCCCAGTCGCTGCTGAAACCGAGGTGATACTTCACGTCGCCGCGCCCGGTGTAGTGCTGGTAATCCGCATCGGCGAATTCGCGGAAAATCTGCCGCACCGGCTTGTGCAGAATGTTCGCGAGGACGTTGAGCCGCCCGCGATGCGCCATGCCCAGGACGATTTCCAGCACGCCCTGCTCGCCCGCCTTTTCAATCGCCAAGTCGAGCAGCGGAATGAGGCTCTCCGATCCTTCGAGGGAAAAACTTTTCGCGCCGATGAACTTCTTGCGCAGGAATTCCTCGAACACGCTCGCGTACGTCAGCCGCGTCAGGATGCGCATCTGCTCCTCGCGCGTCAGCGTCAGGCGGTTCTCCGTGCGCTCCATCCGCGCCTGAAGCCAGCGGCGGATGTTCACGTCGTCAATGTGCATGTACTCGACGCCGATGGAGCGGCAGTAGGTGTTGCGGAGGCGCTGGAGAATCTGTTCGAGCGTCAGGCTGCCGCTCGACTGCATCGTCTGCACCGAGAAGCGCCGCTGCATGTGCGCGGGCGTGAAACCAAAGTAAGCCGGATCGAGTTCCGGCGGGATGGGCCGCGGCCGGTTCAGCGGATCAATGCTCGCCACCCGATGCCCGCGCAGCCGATACGCGCGAATGAGATGATCCACCCGCTCCTGTGACCGCGCCGTGCCGCCGCGCGCGCTTTCGCCCGCGTGGAATAAACTGGCCGGACGGAACGACGGCCCGATTTTCACCTCCACCGCGCCGTCGCCGTTCTCCATCTGCTGGAAATAACTGCGCCAGTCGTCGCTCACCAAGGTGGCGTCGCGCTTGAAATCGCTGTAGAGCCGTTCCACGAACGGCAGGTTGATATCGGGCAATAACTTGGGTGCGCTCACATTCGCTCCTTCTGGACCATTACCTCGCCGAAAATCATCGGCGCAAAGCTATACGGGCTGGAATTGAAGTCAAAACAAGGTGCGTGGGGGACTCGACGCGCTGCGACGAGTGGGCCACGACGAGCGACCCGCAGGAACCTTGAAAAACGATTCCCCGGCCCGGAGGGCCAACGGAAATTAGCCAGCCACAAGGTGGCTGGAAAAAGCCGGAGACGGGTTTCGTCCTGAAAGGACGATGGAACGCTCCCTTGTCCCTTCAGGACAAATTCCTGAACTGGCCTGTTCCAGCCACCCTGTGGCTGGCTAATTTCCAGCGTCGCTCCGCGACCCAAGGCACGGAGAAGGTGATGCGTTTCCACCCGACCTCCGATGACGACACCAAGCTGGCGTGAAGCCTCCAACTTGTGGAACAGTCCCGGCACCCAATGTCACGCGGGCGAATCATCATCTGGTCTTTGCTGCTGGCCGTGGCGGCGCTGGTCGCGGTGGGCTGGTTTTCCATCCGCGAACCGCGCGCGGGTGGCGAGTCGTTGAGTTATTGGCTCTGCTTGGGAGTCGCTTCGGGCGAACAGAAGTCTCCGGAAAGCGAAGCCGCCATCCGGGAGATCGGGACCAAAGCCATCCCCACACTTCTCGCCAAGCTGCAAGTCACCGACTCGCCGTGGAAGGAGCAGACCCATCAGTGGCTCAACAAGCAGAACTTCTATTCATTCGAGTTCACGCCGGATTACCATGAACGAGCCTCGGCCATTTATGGATTCACAGTTCTCGGCAGCAACGCGCTGCCAGCCCTCCCCGCATTGGAACGGATGTTCTGGGACACGAATACCTCTTGGGAAGCAGCTCACGCTCTGGCTCAACTCGGCCAAGTGTCGTTGCCGATCTTGCGCGCGGGCTTCACCAACTCCGACCCGGCTATCCGCCGTGCCGCCGTCACCGGTACCATGAACAACAAACTGACCGCCGCTGTCCTGCCGGATATGCGGCAACTCCGGCATGATTCGGATCGGATCGTGGCCACAGCCGCACTCAATCAACTGCTGCGATTTTCTTCACGCGAAGAGGCAACCCAGTTGGCCATTGAAACTTTGGAAGACAACCGCGCCAGGATGCGAGGTGCTGTACTGAACTGGTTCAATCAAGCGAGGATCGAGACCAACCGGATCGTCCCTTTCCTGATTCGCCTGCTGGAAGACCCGGATCCTCGTTTCCGCTTTCGCGTGACCAACGTCCTCAAACAACTCGACCCCGTGGCCGCAGCAGCAGCGGGCATCAACACCAATCCGCCGCCGGTTTCCACCGGACTCCCGGGCGGGCGCGGGCGTGGACGTGCGCCCGCCGCGACGAACGCCACCAATTCATCCACGTCGCGTTGAATGCCGCGCGCCGGCCAATCACCCCTTGAGCCGTCCGCCATTCTCTGCCATCGTCTGCCGCGATGACGCCACTTCTGGAACTGCCGACTGTTCGCGAGCGGATGCACCGCCTGTCCGTGGCGGAATACCATCGGGCGGGTGAGGCCGGAGTCATTTCGGAGAACGTGGAACTGCTGCGCGGCATCATCGTCACCAAAATGCCAAAATCCCCTCTGCATGAATTCGTGGCGCAAAAGCTTATGCTCCTGCTGCTGGCTTTGCTGCCGAAGGCGTTCCAAGTCCGATGCGAGCGCCCCCTGACTTTGCGCGATTCCGAGCCCGAGCCGGACTTATCCGTGGTGCGCGGCCTGCCGGAAGACTGGTTGAAAGGCCATCCCACCACCGCGCAACTTGTCGTGGAAGTCGCCGTCACCAGCGTCAGCGTGGATGAGACCAAAGCCGAAATTTACGCCGAAGCCGGCATTCCGGAATACTGGCTGGTGCGCGCGCAGGAACGCACCGTGGACATCTATCGCGAGCCGACGCATGAAGGTTATCGCAGCAAAATCACACTCACCGCTTCCGATGTTCTCCAATGCGCGAGTCTGCCCGGCGTAAGCTTTCCGCTCGCGGATATTTTCCCCCGGACGTGAGATGGCTCTTCACGCGGCGAGGGTTGAACATGGAATCTTTCTGCCCGTCTGTCCTTCTTAGAAATTGAAAGCACTCATCGAAACAGCCCATCGGCGGACGGAGCGGGTCTTCCTCATCGGCGTGGAAATCAAAAACCGCACCGCTGGGGAGGTGCAGGAATCGCTGGAGGAACTCGCCGAACTCGCGCAGACCGCGGGCGGCACCGTCGCGGGCACGGGCACGCAAAAGGTGGAACGGCTGAACGCCGGCACGTTCATCGGCAGCGGCAAGGCCGTGGAATTCGCCAACGAATGCAAGGCGCTCAAAGTGGACACGGTCATTTTCGACGACGAACTGACCGGGGCGCAGGCCCGCAACCTGGAAAAGATTTTCGAGTGCAAGATTCTCGACCGCACCGCGCTCATTCTCGACATCTTCGCGCAACGCGCCCGCACGCGCGAAGGCAAGCTCCAGGTGGAACTCGCGCTGCTCGAACATCTGCTGCCGCGCCTGACGCGCTACTGGGGCCACTTGTCGCGGCAAGGCGGCGGCATCGGCATGCGCGGTGGCGAAGGCGAATCCCAGCTCGAAGTGGACCGGCGCAAAGTGTCCGAGCGCATCGACAATCTGCGGGAAGAAATCGCCAAGGTCGTGCGCCATCGCTCCACGCAGCGCGTCGGACGCAAGCGCAACGAATGGCCGCTCGCGTCCATCGTCGGCTACACGAACGCGGGCAAGTCCACGCTGCTCAACAAACTCACCGGGGCCACGGTGCTCGCGGAGGACATTCTCTTCGCCACGCTCGATCCCACCACGCGCCGCCTGCGCCTGCCGACGAAACAAAATGTGCTGCTCAGCGACACGGTGGGCTTCATCCGCAAGCTGCCGCACGGTCTCGTCGAGTCGTTCAAGGCCACGCTGGAAGAAGTGACGGAAGCGGATCTGCTGCTGCACGTCGTGGACATCAGTCATCCGCAGGCCGACGAGCAAATCGCCGCCGTGAACGCGGTGCTGGAAGAACTCGGCGCTTTGAGCAAGCCGACCCTGATGGTCTTCAACAAGATCGACCGCTTCCAGATGAACGGCGAGTTCGCGCGCTATCGTGAAAAATTTCCGAACGCCGTCGCCATCTCCGCCAAGAGCGGCGAAGGCCTTGAAGCGCTGCTCGGTGAAATCAGTTCCGCGCTGCGCCCGATTCGTGAGTTTGTGGAGCTGAAGATTCCGCACGACCAGCCGCAGGTCATGGCGCGCTTGCACGCCGTGGCGCAGGTGGTGGAGCGCGATTACCAGGGCAAGCTGGCCAAGTTCAAGGCGCGCATCCCGCCCCATCTGCGCCGCGAGTTCGAGCCGTTCATCGCGGCGGAGTTGTAGGCCTGGTGGCGGCGGGCATCCCTGCCCGCCAGTGAGGGTTGGCTTCCAGCCGCCCGGAAGAAAGCCTCGTTTGCCGGAGGCGCGCGAAAATTATCCACGCCTTCCAGGACTCACATTCTCTGCGCCGGGCTGGAAGCCACGGCTCACTGGCGGGCAAAGATGCCTGCCGCCACCGGCGCGAGACTTGGCATTTCTCCGTCCGCCGTGTCTGCTCCGCGCGTGCTGAGAACCATCCGCCGCGCGGAATACGCGGAGCTGACCATCCTCTTCTTCATCCAAGGAGCGGCGCTCGGCATGTGGTTCGTCCCGCTCAGCACCGTGCTCGACGCGCACGGGATGCACGACATCAAGCCCTTCGCCTTCGCCACCTGGGCGCTCGCGTCGTTCATCTCGCCGCTGATTTTTGGGGCAGTGGCCGACCGCCACGCATCGCCAGTAAAAGTGTTGCGCTGGCTCTCGCTCGCCACCGCCATCGCGATGGCGCTGGCCAGCACCGCCATTCAACTGCGCTGGAATGCGTGGCTCGTGCTCGGGCTGATCCAACTCCACGCGCTCTGCTCGTCGCCGACGTGGAGCATCTCCTCGACGATTGTTTTCGCGCGCCTCGCCGACGCGAAAAAAGAGTTCGGCCCCATCCGCGCGATGGCCACCATCGGCTGGATGGCGGGCTGCCTCCTCGTCAGCGCGCTGGGCGCGGACAATTCCACGCTCGCCGGTTTTGGCGGCGCGGCGGTGTGGCTGGTGGTCTGCGCGTTCTCCTTTTTTCTGCCCGCGCTGGAGACGCCGAAGGCCGTGGAGAACCTGACGTGGACACAGCGCTTCGGACTCGACGCGCTCACGCTGCTGCGGAATCGCGACCATCGCGTCGTCTTCATCACCACGGCGCTCTTCGCCATTCCGCTCGCGGGGTTTTATCCGTTCACCCCGCCGCATCTGCGCGACCTCGGCCTTACGCACACCAGCGCGTGGATGAGCCTCGGGCAGATCACGGAAATCATCGCCATGTTCGCGCTCGGCGCGCTGCTGCTGCACTGGCGGTTGAAATGGATTTTCGCCTGTGGCCTGGCCTTCGGCGTGGTGCGCTTCGCGTTGTGTGCTCTCGACACGAGGACGGGCCTGATCGCTGGGGTGGTGCTGCACGGCTGTTCGTTCACGCTCGTCTTGATCACGGCGCAAATTTATCTCGATCAACGCGTGGACCCGGCGTGGCGGGCGCGCGGTCAGGCGCTGATGTCGCTGATGAACGGCGGCGTGGGCAATCTCGCGGGCTACCTCGGCACAGGCTGGTGGTTCGCCGCCTGCACGCGGGAGACGCGGACGCGCTGGCCGGTTTTCTGGATGGGCCTGAGCGCGGCGGTCGCGCTCGTGCTCGTGTTCTTTTTACTGACCTACCGCGGACGCGGCGCGGGCGGGGAGAAACTTCAGGCGCGAAGCTGAGTCATTACGCCACGCTCCACGGCCAGTCGTAAATCGTCCGCGCGACCAAATCCTTCCACTTGGTTCCGTCGCGCTGCTTGGGCGTGATGCGCCCGAGATATTCGAGCACGCGATGCGCGCCGTCCTTTTCCACTGAACAGCTTTACGCGGTGGGTCTGAAAATTACCGGCGGCTCGCGGCGGTGGAACGAGCGGTAGAGTTTCAGCGCGTTGGCCTGAACTTTTTTCCAGAAACCGGCTTCGCGCTCCAGCACCGCGCGCCACGGCTGCCCGCGATACGCGGCCACAAAGCGCAGCAGGTCGCCCCGCGTCAGCCCGGCGTCGAGTGCGGAATGGAGCAGCCCGACCAAATCTTTCAGCCGCCAGCGTTCCGGCACCGCGTCGCGCCGCTGCACGCGGTGCAGATCAATCAACGTCAGTTCCACCGCGTCCGCCGGCGTCCACTGGGACCAGTCGCGGTCACGCGTGAGGAAGTGGCAAAGATAAAAATCACGATGATTTAATCCCGCGCCGTGCATCGCGTGCGCCACGCTGGCGAGCCGTTGGATGAGCGCGCGCTTGAGCCGGACGCGCGTGCGCCCGCGCGCGCCGCGCCAGTCCTTGGTCAAATCCTCCAGCGAGATCATTCCCTCCAGCGCGTGCATGACGATGAAGGATTCGAGGTTCGCCGGCGCCGTCCCTCGCAGTCCCTTGCCCGCGACGGACGGCGTCGCCACGCCCGCCGCGGTCAACGCCTCAATCGCCCGCCACTCCGGCTCCGCGCTCACGATGGGCGCGCGTCCGTAGAGCCAGTTCTTGAAAACTTCGCGCCAGCCCACGCCGCGATGGGCCTTGATGAAGTAGTGCCGCCCGCCCAGATGAAACTCGACCGTGCGCCGGTTCTTCACCGCGCGATGCACCTGGCCCTCGACATTCATCAGCCAATCGAAGGTGTTTTCCTTCGGCACATGCGCGCGCAGATGTTCGTCCAGTTCCAGCACGCGCGCATTAGGCCACAAGTGATCGGAGAATGGAAATGTTGGAAACGCTGGAGCGCGGGCGTCCCGCCCGCCCGACGGCCCGAAAGCTTCCTGGAAGTTGTGACATCTTGATCCATTCGGGCGGGCGAGACGCCCGCGCTCCAACATGCTGCATGGAGGGCGTCCATCCTTCCGCAATTTTTGTGCAGCCCTTGACGGCGCGGCGCGGCACTTTATCTGGTAACACTATGCAACTCGAACGATTCACCACCAAGGCCCAGGGCGCGTTGCAGGACGCGCAACGTCTCGCGCAGGAACACGGACATCAGGCCTTTGATGGCGAGCATCTGTTGCTCGCCCTGCTGCGCCAGAGCGAAGGGTTAATTCAACCGCTGCTGCAAAAGCTCGGCGTGCCGCCCGCGCGCGTGGAGCAGGACTTGCAGACGGAACTCGCCCGTCGCGCCAAGGTGCAGGGCGGCGGCGAGGCGTATCCCACTCCCGAGTTTCGCAAGACGCTCGAGGCCGCCGAGAAGGAGGCACACAAGCTCAAGGATGATTTCGTCAGCACCGAGCATCTGCTGCTCGGCCTGCTGGACGAAGGCGGCGCGTCGCTGAAAAAGATTTTCGCCGCGCACAAAGTTTCACGCGATGAAGTGCTCAAGGCGCTCGCTGACCTGCGCGGCAACCAGCGTGTGACCGACCAGAATCCCGAGGACAAGTTTCAGGCGCTGGAAAAATACGGGCGCGACCTCACCGCCGCCGCGCGCCAGGGCAAGATCGATCCCGTCATCGGGCGCGATGAGGAAATCCGCCGCGTCATGCAGGTGCTCATGCGGCGCACGAAGAACAATCCCGTGCTCATCGGCGAGCCGGGCGTGGGCAAGACCGCCATCGTCGAGGGCCTCGCGCGGCGCATCGTGAGCGGCGACGTGCCGGAGGGCTTGAAGAACAAGAAGCTCGTGGCGATGGACCTGAGCGCGATGATCGCGGGCGCGAAGTTTCGTGGTGAATTTGAGGAACGGCTGAAAGCCTTCCTCAAGGAAGTCACGTCCAGCGAAGGGCGCGTCATTCTCTTCATCGACGAATTGCACACGCTCGTCGGCGCGGGCGCGGCGGAAGGCGCGAGCGACGCGGCCAACATGCTCAAGCCCCAGCTCGCGCGCGGCGAACTGCGCTGCGTGGGCGCCACCACGCTCGACGAGTATCGCAAACACATCGAGAAAGACCCCGCCTTGGAGCGGCGCTTCCAGCCCGTGCAAGTCGCCGAGCCGAGCGTCGAGGCGACCATCGCGATTCTGCGCGGACTCAAGGAACGCTACGAAGTGCATCACGGCGTGCGCATCCAGGATTCGGCGCTCGTAGCTGCCGCCACGCTCTCGCACCGCTACATCACGGATCGTTTTCTGCCGGACAAGGCCGTGGACTTGATTGACGAATCCGCCTCGCGCCTGCGCATGGAACTCGATTCCATGCCGACGGAGGTTGATCAACTCGAACGCCAAATCATGCAGTTCGAGATCGAGCAGAACGCGCTCAAGAAGGAGAAGGATGCGGCGGCGAAAGAGCGGTTGAGCAAAATCGAGAAGCAACTCGCCGAGCTGAAAGAGAAGGCGTCGCAGCTCAAAGCGCAGTGGCAGAACGAGAAAGCCGCCATCAACGCCGTGGGCCTCGTCAACGGCCAGTTGGAGCAGGCGAAGTTGGAACTGGAGAAGGCCCAGCGCAGCGGTGACCTGAACAAGGCCGCGCAGATTCAGTACGGCACCATCCCCGATTTGCAGCAGAAGCTCGCGGGCGCGGAGAAAGCCTCGAATGAAAGCACTGGCGGCAACCGACTGCTCAGCCAGGAAGTCACCGACGAGGACATCGCGAAAGTCGTGGCCGCGTGGACCGGCATTCCCGTGACCAAGATGCTCGAAGGCGAGCGCCAGAAGCTCGTGAAGATGGAGGAGCGTTTGCAGCAGCGCGTCATCGGACAGCAGGAAGCTGTTCATGCCGTGTCGAATGCCGTGCGCCGCGCGCGCAGTGGGTTGCAGGATCCGAATCGCCCCATCGGCTCGTTCATTTTCCTCGGCCCCACCGGCGTCGGCAAAACCGAGCTGGCCCGCGCGCTCGCGGAATTTCTCTTCGACGACGAGGGCGCGATGATTCGCATCGACATGAGCGAATACATGGAGAAGCACAGCGTGGCGCGGCTCATCGGCGCGCCGCCCGGCTACGTCGGTTACGAGGAAGGCGGCCAGCTCAGCGAAGCCGTGCGCCGCCGCCCTTACGCCGTGATTCTCTTCGACGAGATCGAAAAGGCGCACCACGACGTCTTCAACGTACTGCTGCAAGTCCTCGACGACGGGCGCCTCACCGACGGCCAGGGCCGCACCGTGGATTTCAAGAACGCCGTCATCATCATGACGAGCAACATTGGCTCGCCGATGATCCAGGAACATTTTGCCAAAGCAGAAAGTGGAAAGCAGAACGCAGAAACGGGGGAACTGGATCGCGTGGTCATGGCGGAGTTGAAGAAGCATTTCCGTCCCGAGTTTTTGAACCGCGTGGATGACACGATCATTTTCCACAGCCTGCGCCGCGACGAGTTGGTGCGGATCGTGGACATCCAGTTGCAACTCGTGGAGAAGCGGCTGGCGCAGCAGCATCTCCGGCTCGAACTCGACGACGCGGCCAAGGAGCTTATCGCGCAGGAAGGCTACGACCCGCAGTTCGGTGCGCGCCCGCTCAAGCGCTCCATCCAGGAGCACCTGCTCGACCCGCTCGCCACTCGGTTGCTGGAGGGTGAGTTCAAGCCCGGCGACCGCGTCAAAGTCTCGGCGAAAGATGGTGAACTGACGTTTGAGAAAAGCTGAGACGCGGAACGCGAGGGCATTTTTCGATTCAGGAATCGGCCTTCTTCCCGCATGGTGCGCCCATGCAAACGGAGTTTTCAGTGGAACACATTGGCCTCGCCGCGCAGGACACCACGGCGCTCAAGGATTGGTATGTGCGCTCGCTCGGCGCGCGCGTCGTCTTCACGAATGGCGAGCAGCCGCCCGCCTGGTTCATCGAACTGCCGGGCGGCGTGTGGTTGGAGATTTATCAGGGCACCTACGGCGCGAAGGAAATCAGCGACAACAAGCTGCAAGGCTGGCGGCATCTCGCGCTCACCGTCGAGTCTATCGAGAACGCGCGGCATGAATTGCAGAGCCTCGGCGTGAGCATCACGGAGCAAATCAAACCGGCCGGCGGCGGCGGGCGCGTGCTGTTCTTCCAAGACCCCGATGGCAACTTGCTGCATCTGGTCGAGCGCGGGGCGGACTCGAATCTGCGACGGGCGTGAACGCCGCGCTCCCGTGGCGAAGTGATCGTCAGGCAAACTTTTTCCACAGCAGCACGAAGGCGGGCGCGAAATCCTGCGGGCGCTCGTTCACCCACTGCGTCACGCGATCGCGCGTGAACCAGTCGCCACGCTCGATCTCCTCCGGGTGCAACGCGAACGGCCCTTCGCTCGCGCCCTCGTAAAGCCACACGAACTCCTGCCCCGTTTCGGCGCACGGGCTCACCTTGCCTACGCGGCGCGGCGGTGTGCTCACGATCAGGCCAATCTCCTCGCGCAGTTCGCGCACCGCGCAGGCGTCGTAATCTTCGCCGCTGTCGAGATGGCCGGAGGCGGAAGAGTCCCACCGGCCGGGCGAACTGTCCTTGCTCATCGAACGCTTCTGCAAAAAAATCTCGCCGCGCGCGTTGAAAATGAAGACGTGAATGGCGCGGTGCATCAATCCGGTGCGATGCACTTCACGTCTGGGCGCGCGGCCCACGACTTCATCGCGCTCGTTCACCACGTCAAAAATTTCTTCGCTCATAAAATAAAAATGGCCGGGGCGCGGGCGTCTCGCCCGCCGGATCGCGCGCTTTCGAGGTGCGGGCCGGCTGGAAGCCGGCGCTCCTTCACACCGCGAGGATTTGGGTCAGGGCCACGAATTGTGCCAGCGATAATTTCTCGCCGCGCACGTCGGGCCGCAGTTGCAACTGCTCCAGCGCGGCGGTGATTTTTTCCACGGGCCAGTTCTGCTTGAGCAGCTTCACCAGCATCTTGCGCCGCTGCGAAAGGGCGAGCCGGGCCACCTGCTCGAAGGTGGCGTGCAATTCCTCGGGCAACAGTGGTGTCGCGCGGCGCAGCAACACCACGCACGCTGAGTCCACGTCCGGTTCGGGGAAGAAACAGCGGCGCGGAATTTTGAACGACTCGCGCGCCTCGTAGCGCAACTGGACGAGCAGCGTGAGCAGGCCGTAGTCGTCGCTGTCTTCTTTCGCCATGAGACGGCGTGCGACTTCGAGTTGCAGCGTGGCGACGAGTCGCTCCGGGCGGCGCGCGTTCTGCGCCAGTTCCACAAGAATCGGCGACGCCACGGAGTAGGGAAGATTCGCCACGAGCTTCCAATCGTGCCAGTCGCGCGCATGGTCTTTTACCACGTCGAGCGCGTCGGCATGTTGCAATTCCAGGCTGCTGACGCTGGCGAACCGCTCACGGAGCACCGTGACCAGTCGCAAATCTTTCTCGATGGCGAGCACCTGGCCCGCGCGTTCGAGCAGCAATTCCGTGAGCGGCCCCAGCCCTGGACCGATCTCCAGCACGCGATCCGCCTTCGTCAGCGCGCCCGCGTCCGTGATGCGGCGCAACTGGTTCTGGTCGTGGAGAAAATTCTGGCCCAGCGACTTCGTAAGCTGAATGTCGCGCGCGCCGAGCAGTTCCCGCATCTCGGAAAGTTTCATTCTTCGTCGAGAGCTTCCTGCAACGCGGTCACCGCGCGGCGTAGTTGCCCTTCAGAAATCGTCAGCGGCGGCGTGAAGCTGATCACGTTCGCGTGCTCGCCCTCGGGCAGAAAAATGAAGCCGCGATGGAGCAATTTTTTGATGACGCGCAGCGAAAGTTCCGTGGCGGGCGAGCCGTCTTCATTGAGCAATTCGATTCCCGCCATCAGCCCGATCCCGCGCGCACGGCAGACGACTTTGGACTTTGGACTTTGGACTTTGGACAACTCTCGCAACAGCATTTCACCCAGCCTGGCACTGCGCGGGATGAGTTTCTGCGAACGAATCTCCGCGATGTTCGCCAGCGCCATGGCGCAGCCGACGGGATGGCCGAGGAAGGTGCTGGTGTGAATCGCCTCGCCGTTGCTCGCGGGCCACGCGGCGTCCATCACGTCCGCGCGGCCGACGCAGGCCGAGAGCGGGAAGCCGCCGGTGAGCGCCTTGCCGAGGCAGATTAAATCAGGAATCACGCCGCTGTGTTCGCAGGCGAACCACGCGCCGGTGCGCCCGAAGCCGGTGTAAATTTCATCGAGGATGAGCAGCGCGCCGTGCTGGTCGCAGACGCGTCGTAGCATCGGGAGAAAGTCGGGCGGCGGAAGGTTGATCCCGCCGCGCGCTTGTACCGGCTCGACGAGGATCGCACCCATTTTGTGGCGGCGAAACAGTGCGGACAATTGCGAACTCAGTCGCGCTAGGTAGGGCGCGCTGTCCTCAGCGCGCCGGGCGAGGGTGCGAAGATTTTTTTCCCTGCTCTCTGATTCGCGGCGCGACGCGGTGAGGACACCGCGCCCGACCACGGTTGGCGGGAACTCCACGAAATGGCCGAACTCGCCGAGTTGCGAACGGAACGGCGCGCGAAAATGCTCGCGATGCGTGGCGTTCAGCGCGCCGTAGCCGAGACCGTGATACGCGCCGGTGAAGGCGATAACGCCACGTTTGCCCGTCGCGAGTACGGCGGTTTTCAGTGCGGCCTCTACGGCCTCGAAGCCGGAGTTGCAGAAGATGGTTTTGGCGTGAGGCGCGGAACTTTGAACTCTGAACTTTGAACTCTGAACTTTGAACCAACGCTCGAACGTCAGTGCGCTTAATTCGCGAGCGAGCGTTGCCTTGAGCGCGTGCGGATGCACATCGCCCATCGCGTGCAACAGCGTGGCCATTTGATTCTGGCCGGCGCGGACGACACGTGGGTTCGCATGGCCCGCCGCCGCCACGCCAAACGCCGCCGTGAGATCGAGATACTTGCGTCCCTCCGCGTCCCACACGTTCACGCCGCGCGCACGTTCCCACACGATGGGCCAAGAGCCGTCCGCCTCCATGAAGGTGATGTTGCGCGACTCGTAGTCGCGCAGGAACTGGAGTGTGGCTTGGGTCTTCATTTCTTAGCCACGGATGAAACACGGATGAAACACGGACCTGCAACGTGTCGTGGACCGATTCAATTCCGTGTTCAATCCGTGTTTCATCCGTGGCTCCTAAACTCCGCGCTGTTCCTGCGGCCACACGAACTTGTGCATCTGTAACTGGAAGCGCACCGGCACCGCGTCGGCGATGATTTTCTCGGCCAGCTCGCGGCGCGTGATCGGCGTCTGGCCGGCGGGAACTTTTTTGAGCGACGGATGCTGCTGGTCCGGCGCGAGCGGCTGCACCCAGGAGAAAAGCAGCGGGCAGACTTGGGCAAGCTGGTGTTGGGCGATCTGCTCCTTGGCCCAGTCGTAATCTTCCTGCGTGCCGAGGACGAACTTCACTTCGTCGGTCGCTCTCAAGTGCGCGATGTTCTCGAAACGGTTGCGCGCGACTTCGCCGCTGCTAGGCGCTTTCAAATCCATGATGCGCCGGACGCGCGGATCAATTTTAGAGATGTCGTGCGCGCCGCTCGTCTCGATGAGCACGGTGAAGCCCTCGTCGCAAAGCGCGCGCATGAGCGGCAGCGCGTTGGGCTGGAGGAGCGGTTCGCCGCCGGTGAGTTCGACGAGCGGAAGTTTGCTATGCGGAGCGAGTGCAGACTGCGGAGTGGAAAAAGGAATCGCGAGGCGGCGCACTTCGGCGAGAATTTCATCGAGTCCTTGCTTGCCGCCTTCGGTGAACGCGTACGCCGTGTCGCAGTAGGAGCAGCGCAGATTGCACGCGGTCAGCCGCACGAACACGCACGGGAGGCCTGCGAAGGTGCTTTCACCTTGCAGGCTCAGATAGACTTCATTGACGACGAGCGTGTCGGACACGGCGTGACGTTAAAGCACCAGGCTGCCGGCACCAAGCCTCGCGATTTCTTCGAGCCACCGGCCAGCGTTCGCGCGCGCGTCGTCCGCGCTGGTCACGCTGACCATCGCACGCACGTCGCGGAAAAGCTCGCGCGCCTTCTGCTCGTCCGTCACCACGCCGGCGAGGCCGATGCATGGTTTGCCGGCGGCGCGGCAGAGCAGCGCGAGTTCACCGACGCCTTTGCCCATCAAGGTTTGCTCATCAATCGCGCCTTCGCCGGTGACCACGAGATCGGCGGAGGCCAGGCGGACGTGGAGGTTGGCAAGCTGAGCGTAAAGCGCGAAGCCCGGCTCCAGTTTCGCGCCGAGAAATGTGGCGAGGCCGAAGCCCAATCCGCCCGCCGCCCCCGCGCCCGGCGTCGTCGCCGTGGTGACGTGAAGTTCCTGTTGCGCAAGGCCGGCCAGCGTCCCGAGGCAGCGTTCGGCGAATTCAAAATCCGTTTCCTTCAAACCCTTCTGCGGCCCATAGACGCGGGTGCAACCCGTCGCGCCAAGCAGCGGATTGTTCACATCCACGGCCACGGAGAATTCATCGAACCAATTTTCCCGCTGCGGAATTTTGATCAGCGCCAGCGAATGCAAATCGGTCCACCGTTCGAGCACGGCGCTTTTAGCGTTGAAGAATTCCCAGCCCAGCGCGCGCGCGACGCCGAAGCCGCCGTCATTCGTCGCGCTGCCGCCGATGCCCATCACGCAACGCCGCGCGCCCGCGTTGGCGGCGTCCTGAATCACCGCGCCGAGGCCAAACGTATCCAGTTCGAATGGATGAAATTTTCCGCGCGGCAGTTGAGCCAGGCCGTTCACGCGCGCGGCCTCGATAATCGCGGTGGCACCCTCCGGCTCCCACCACCACTCGGCGGAAATGGGGCGATGCGCGGCGTCCACGGTTTTGGTGACGCGGGTTTCAGCATTCAGCAACGCGCCGAGCACGATGCCGAAGCCGTCGCCGCCGTCGCTCATCGGGAGGAGTTCCAAGGTGTCGCCGGCGCGCACGGACGACCAGCCGCGCGCGATGGCTTCGGCGGCTTGCTGGGCCGTGAGCGTGCCTTTGAATTTGTCGGGCACGATGAGGACTCGCAGAGACATGCCGCGACTATCGCGAAAATCTCGAAATCCAAAATCCAAATTTCAAACTGACCCACTACCGGATTGTCCGCTTGGGCTTCGGCTTGGAAGTCTCACCGACACCGAGACTGGAAAGTCTTGGGACTTGCCCGCTGGAAAGTCGGCGTTACGGCCCGGGGATTTGAGATTTGGAGTTTCTCCCCGGGCGCGCTATCTACGCGCGGTTCGCATGAAAATTCTTGTCATCGCCATGTCCGGGATCGGCGACACGCTGATCGCCACGCCGCTCCTGCGGGAGTTGCGCGCGAACTTCCCGGCGGCGCAAATCGACGTGCTGGTCATGTGGGCGGGCGCGAAAGATTTGCTCGAAGGCAATCCGAACGTGAACCGCGTCTGGCAGAAAAACCTCATCAAGGACGGCGCGGTGGCTTCGCTGCCTTTTCTGCGGCAACTGCGGCGCGAGCGTTACGACATCTCGATCAACGCGCATACGCAGGGGCGACTGGCCTACCGCGTACTGGCCGCGTTCGTCGGCGCGCGACGGCGCGTGGGCCACAGTTACGACACGACGGGCTGGCTGGATCGTGCGTGGTTCATGCACGCGATGGTCGCGGAGGATTACACCGTCCACAGCATCGAGAATAACAACCGTTTGCTGACGCTGATTGGCGGACAGACATTGCTCGCGTCTCATGAAATGGAGGTATTTCTCACACCCACCGAGGAGCGGTTCGCGCAGGAATTCGCAAGTGCCAATCGGTTCGCTGCGCGTCGCGTGCTTGGGGTTCACGTCGGTTCCGGGGGGACAAAAAACCTCCCGCTGAAACGCTGGCCGTTGCCGAACTATGTCGAGTTGTTTAAACGATTGCTGGCGGTGCGGACCGATATGGCGATTGTTCTTATGGGCGGCCCCGAGGAGCGCGAGGCCCATTCACTCATTCGAGACGAGGTGCCAAGCAACGATATTCTTGCTCCCGAGACTAAGAATTTGCGTCAGGCCGCCGCTCTGTTACGGCATTGTCAAGCGTTCCTCAGCGTAGATACCGCCCTCATGCATTTGGCCGCGGCTGTAAAGGTTCCGAATCAAATCGTGATTGAAGCCATGACGTTGAACTCGACGAATCTTCCTCATGGAAACTGTTTCAAATTAGTTCCAAACCCGGTGGTCAACGGGCGCAACCTCGACTACTACCGCTACGATGGACGCCCCATCAAAGGAGCAGATGAAAACCTCATTGCGGCTATGAACTCGGTTAAGGTGGAGGCTGTCCAACTGGCAGTGGCGGCGAGCCTTGGGTTTTGATTCATGGAAAACTTTGCAAAGGTCAGATGTGTGTTTCGCCCGCAAACAAAGGCCATTTAGGACGTTCTGGGGTACAGACAAACCTAGTGCGGCAAAAAAAGTTTTGACACCCGTCGTTCTGAAAGCAAACCTCCGCCCGTTCAAACGAACTAACTCAGTTGCTGAACGAGGCAGCGGTAATTCAGCACTGAGGTTTTTTGTCCCCCAAAACAGGCGGGCAAAAAAATCCGAGAAAAGTTTTGACGTGCAGGAAAAAGTCAGTAGCCTCCGTGTCCCTTCGATAAGAAGGTTGAGATTTTTGACCGGAAACGGTCGGTGCTCATTGAAAATTGAATTGTGCGATGAGTGAAGAGCCCCTTCACGTTTGGCTGGTTAGTTTGGCCAAACGCTGAAGGTTTTAAGTAATTGCAACCCGACTAGTCAGTGACTAGTCGAGGGTCAAACTAACGTTTTTAACGGAGAGTTTGATTCTGGCTCAGAACGAACGCTGGCGGCGTGGATAAGACATGCAAGTCGAGCGCTGATTTGGAGATAGCAATATTTTTAAGTCGGAGCGGCGCAAGGGTGCGTAACACGTGGGTAATTTGCCATGAAGTCTGGAATAACTTGCTGAAAGGCGAGCTAATGCCGGATGTGATTTTCGGGAAGCATTTCCTGAAACTCAAAGTTGGGGACCGTAAGGCCTGACGCTTCTTGATAAGCCCGCGGTCTATCAGCTAGTTGGTGAGGTAATGGCTCACCAAGGCTAAGACGGATAGCTGGTCTGAGAGGACGACCAGCCACACTGGAACTGAGACACGGTCCAGACACCTACGGGTGGCAGCAGTCGAGAATTTTTCACAATGGGCGAAAGCCTGATGGAGCGACGCCGCGTGGGGGATGAATGGCTTCGGCCCGTAAACCCCTGTCATTTGCGAACAAACCTTTTCATTTAATACTTGGAAAGCTGATTGTAGCGAAAGAGGAAGGGACGGCTAACTCTGTGCCAGCAGCCGCGGTAATACAGAGGTCCCAAGCGTTGTTCGGATTCACTGGGCGTAAAGGGTGCGTAGGTGGTGAGGTAAGTCGGATGTGAAATCTCCAAGCTCAACTTGGAAACTGCATTGGAAACTGCCTTGCTAGAGGATTTGAGGGGGGATTGGAATACTTGGTGTAGCAGTGAAATGCGTAGATATCAAGTGGAACACCAGTGGCGAAGGCGAATCCCTGGAAAATACCTGACACTGAGGCACGAAAGCTAGGGGAGCAAACAGGATTAGATACCCTGGTAGTCCTAGCCCTAAACGGTGCTTGCTTGCTGTAAGAGGAATCGACCCCTCTTGTGGCGGAGCTAACGCGTTAAGCAAGCCGCCTGGGAAGTACGGTCGCAAGATTAAAACTCAAAGAAATTGACGGGGGCCTGCACAAGCGGTGGAGTATGTGGCTTAATTCGATGCAACGCGAAGAACCTTACCTGGCCTTGACATGCATCTAGTAGAAAGGTGAAAGCCTGACGAGGTAGCAATACCAGGATGCACAGGTGCTGCATGGCTGTCGTCAGCTCGTGTCGTGAGATGTTGGGTTAAGTCCCGCAACGAGCGCAACCCCTGTGTCCTGTTGCCACTCGAACGAGAGTTCGAAGCACTCTGGACAGACTGCCTCATTTTAATGAGGAGGAAGGTGGGGATGACGTCAAGTCAGTATGGCCCTTACGGCCAGGGCTGCACACGTACTACAATGCCCGGTACAAAGGGGCGCAAAACCGTAAGGTGGAGCAAATCCCAGAAAACCGGGCTCAGTTCAGATTGAAGTCTGCAACTCGACTTCATGAAGCTGGAATCGCTAGTAATGGTACATCAGCTACGGTACCGTGAATACGTTCCCAGGCCTTGTACACACCGCCCGTCACATCATGAAAGCCGTTTGTACCCGAAGTCGCCCCTTAAAAGGTGCCGAAGGTATGGATGGTGATTGGGATGAAGTCGTAACAAGGTAGCCGTAGGGGAACCTGCGGCTGGATCACCTCCTTTCTAAGGAGAAACCACGGGTCCGGGGTAACAACCGGACTTCCGAGGTCGACGACTCGCAAGAGTCGATTGGCTCGAATCTCATCGCACAATTCAGTTTTTAGTGGGTTTGTTCTTTCACAGTGGAAACAATCGAACTCCGAAGGCTTGACGCCTGTTGGAACACAGTGGCGGGGCTGTAGCTCAGTTGGTAGAGCGGTAGCTTTGCAAGCTATAGGTCAGGAGTTCGAATCTCCTCAGCTCCACCAACTCAGTTTGCGAGCCTCGGCTCCAATCGGGCGTGTAGCTCAGTTGGTTAGAGCATGCGCTTGATAAGCGCAGGGTCACTGGTTCGAATCCAGTCACGCCCACCATTTCAATGCGGAAAAGCTGAAACGATGTTTCCACTAATAATTTTCCGAATCTTAAAAAGTCAGGTTGAATAATCTTGAGTGACTAAGATTTGGCTAGTTCTTTGACAACTATACATAGGTAAGTAAGTAAATTAGGGCAAATACAGTTCGCTGAGTTTCTGATAATGCCGGAAGGCATTATTAGGTTAATTTTGTGATCAAGCTACTAAGGGCTTATGGTGAATGCCTTGGTGCCAAGAGGCGATGAAGGACGTAGTAAGTTGCGATAAGCCACGATCAGCCGCAAGCAGGCTTTAACAGTCGTGGATCTCCGAATGGGACAACCCACTGGATTTAACTGTCCAGTATCGACCGGATGAATTCATAGTCCGGCGAAGCAAAACGCGGTGAAGTGAAACATCTCAGTAACCGCAGGAAAATAAAACGAAGTGATTCCGTCAGTAGTGGCGAGCGAAAGCGGAAGAGCCTAAACCGAGGAGACTTGTCTCCGCGGGGTTGAGGGACCTTAATGTGGCAGGTGAATGACTAGTGTAACCAATTGGAAAGTTGGGCCATAGACCGTGACAGCCGGGTGCATGAAAGTCTGAAGCCGCCTAGAGGTATCCCAAGTAATGCGGTGCACGTGAAACTCTGCATGAATCCGTCCAGACCACTGGATAAGGCTAAATACTCCTTGGCAACCGATAGTGAACAAGTACCGCGAGGGAAAGGTGAAAAGCACCCCTGCTAGGGGAATGAAATAGAACCTGCAACCATAAGCCTACAATGTGTCAGAGCGCCGTAAGGCGTGATGGCTTGCCTTTTGCATAATGAGTCTGCGAGTTATTGTCAGTGGCCAGCCTAAATCTCCTTGAGATGGAGGCGAAGGGAAACCGAGTGCGAATAGCGCGACCAGTCGCTGGCAATAGACCCGAAGCGGAGGTGATCTACTCTTGAGCAAGTTGAAGCTGCAGTAACATGCAGTGGAGGACTGAACTCGTGGATGTTGAAAAATCCTGAGATGACTTGAGAGTAGGAGCGAAAGACTAATCAAACCCCGTGATAGCTGGTTCTCTCCGAAATCGCTTGAGGGCGAGTGTTGAATAAGTACCCAGAGGAGGTAGAGCACTGAATGGCTTAGGGGCCCTACCAGGCTGCCAAAACCAATCAAACTCCGAATTCCTTTGGTCTCAGTATTTCAGCAATCAGGCAGTGGGGGATAAGCTTCATTGCCGAGAGGATAACAGTCCAGACCGACAGCTAAGGTGCCTAAATGTGATTAAGTGGAAAGGATGTGACTTTGCTTAGACAGTGAGGATGTTGGCTTAGAGGCAGCCATCATTTAAACAGTGCGTAATAGCTGACTCATCGAGCGAGGTTGCGCCGAAAATGATTGGCGATTAAATCACATACCGAAGCTTCGGATTCGACTCCGGTTTGCCGGAGTCGAGTGGTAGGAGAGCGTAATCAGTGCAGTGAAGCAGAACGGAAACGGACTGTGGAGCGCTGATTAGTGAGAATGCAGACACGAGTAGCGATAAACAAGGTAAGAATCCTTGTCGCCGTAAACCCAAGGTTTCCTGGGCCAGGTTCGTCCTCCCAGGGTTAGCCGGGAGCTAAGATGAGGCCGTAAGGCGTAATCGATGCACAGCAGGTTAAATATTCCTGCGCTGGCTGGGATTAAGGCTGTGAATGACACATGGGAAGACATCGGCTAGGCAATTGAATGCTGAGCTTAGGCTTCGGCCGAAGCGTACCGGTGGGTTCCTGTGTCTAGAAAAGTTTGCAGTTGTTTCCCCAGTCACCCGTACCGTAAACCGACACAGGTGGGTGAGTGTAAGCGCACTCAGGCGCGCGAGAGAGACCTCTCTAAGGAACTCGGCACATTAGCCCCGTAACTTCGGGAAAAGGGGTGCTCACTTCGGTGAGTCTCAGTAAATTGCGTTTAGCGACTGTTTAACAAAAACACAGCACTCTGCAAAGTCGTGAAGACGACGTATAGGGTGTGACACGTGACCAATGCGGAAAGATCAAGGTGACTTGTTAGCCGCAAGGCGAAGCTCGGAGCCTAAGTCCCCGTGAATGTCGGCCGTAACTATAACGGTCCTAAGGTAGCGAAATTCCTTGTCGGGTAAGTTCCGACCTGCACGAATCGTGTAACGACTGAACGACTGTCTCGGAGAGGATCTCGGCGAAACTGTAACGGCGGTGAAGATGCCGCCTGCCCGCAGTAGGACGGAAAGACCCTATGCACCTTTACTGTAAGCTCGTATTGGGTTCTGATTAGTGATGCTTAGCGTAGGTGGGAGACTTTGAAGGGCTGGCTTCGGTCAGTCTGGAGTCGAAATGTGAAACACCACTCTTTATTAATTAGGATTCTAACCTCTCGCTGTTAGCCAGCAGAGGGACATTGCGTGCGGGTCAGTTTGACTGGGGCGGTTTCCTCCCAAATGGTAACGGAGGAGCGCGAAGGTATTCTCAGCACGGTTGGCAACCGTGCGTCGAGCGAATGGGTAGAAGAATGCTTAACTGTGAGACCTACAAGTCGAGCAGATACGAAAGTAGGCCCAATTGATCCGACGGTTTAATGTGGAATTGCCGTCGCTCATCGGACAAAAGGTACGCTAGGGATAACAGGCTGATCGAGTCCAAGAGTTCACATCGACGACTCGGTTTGGCACCTCGATGTCGGCTCATCGCATCCTGGGGCTGGAGAAGGTCCCAAGGGTCCGGCTGTTCGCCGGTTAAAGCGGTACGCGAGCTGGGTTCAGAACGTCGTGAGACAGTTCGGTCCTTA
>Ga0163150_10002471_pt1 | contig 28198 bp, 32 predicted proteins | sample OliLakLV19P2IB_FD_148628 | JGI IMG/M metagenome (GOLD analysis project Ga0163150, IMG submission 148628) | Freshwater microbial mat bacterial communities from Lake Vanda, McMurdo Dry Valleys, Antarctica - Oligotrophic Lake LV.19.P2.IB | ecosystem: Environmental > Aquatic > Freshwater > Lake >...
GCCGAAGAGGGAGGTAATTTCCGTGCGGGTCGTTTTGTGCGGGGCGGGATCTGGTTGTTTAAGCATCAACCCCTATGCCCACAGCCCCGTCCGCAAGGCGACCCTTTTTTCCACTTCGGAGTTCGGGTTGAAGCCTTCGCCGGGAGTTTCTTCGTCGCGTCGATACCGAGTTTGCTGCCGCTGGCGATGTCGCTGGTGGCGTGGTCGAGCACGTCGGTCGGGCCTTTGGTGAGTCCTTGCGGACGGCCACCATGCTTTCGCGTTGCGGACCGGTGATGGCGCAGAGACGGAAGAGGACTTCGCTGGTGTTGTGAACGTCTGGTGGCCGTCCGCAAGGACTTTGCAGGCTTGCATCGGGCAGGTCTTGCGGACGCTCACGAAGGCGAGGTGGTGGACGTTCTCCGGAGTTGCTCCGACTCGGCCTTGGCGCGGGCGGTGATGGCGGTGGCGGCGGGATGGGTGATGCGCCGTTCGGTGGTGATGGCGTGGAAGCGGATGCGGCAACTTTCCGCGTGGCGGATGATTTGGAAGCCGTAGCGTTTCACCGCCTCGTCGAGCGCGACGGTGGGCACGGCGATGAAGCCAAGGCCTTCCGCCGCCATGACTTTCATCAGGGCCAGGTCTTCAAACTCGGCGACGACGCGCGGCTGTATTTGGTGTTCACGAAACCATGTTTCGATGGCGCGGCGGAATGGCGTGTTCTCGGCGGGCAGCAACGCCGGGGCGTCGTGGAGTGATTGGGGAAAATTTCTTTTGAGCCGCGCGGCGAGTTTTTTCTCCGCGCAGATGGTCGCGCCAGTGTCGCCGAGCGGATGGCTGAAGGTCTTGAAGCTGGTGCTGCTCGACGGCGGTTCGTCCGTGAGCACGAGGTCGAGCCGGTGCGCGGCGAGTTGGGCGAGCAGGTCTTCCATCTTGCCTTCGCGGCAAATCACATGCACGGCCTGCGGCAGGGCGAAGACGGGTTTGAGGATTTCATTCGTGACCAGCTTGGGGAAGGAATCCACCACGCCCACGTGGAAGCGGAGCGTCTTGGCCCCGGGGCGCTGCTGGACGGCGTTCATCATCTCGCCACCGAGCGTGAAAATCTCCTCGGCGAAACCCAGCACAATCTGCCCGGCGTCGGTCAGCTTGTTGTTGCGGCCCTCGCGCTGAAAAAGTTTCTCGCCCAGCGCGGATTCCAGTTCGCGAATCTGCTCCGAGATCGCCGGCTGCGAGACGTGCAGTTTCCCGGCGGCGCGCGCGAGGCTGCCTTCCTTCGCCACGGTCCAGAAGTAACGCAGGTGATGATAATTGAGCCATTCCATCGCGCGCGGACGATGCTTCGGGACAACCTAACAGTCCATTCGGAAAGCCGTATTAGTCCCAGACACGTCGCCCGCCGATGCTCGTCACGTCAAAGCCGGGTGGCGGTTCAAGGTGAACCACCAGCCCGGCGGCAAAGAAGAAAGACGAGGTATGATTTGGATTCTGTTCCTCGGCACGATGGCGCTCTCGCTCTGGGCGATGTGGCGCGTGAAGTCGGTCTATCGCCGCCACAGCCAGGGCGTGGTGCGCTCCGGGCTGACCGGCGGCGAGGTCGCGGGGGAGATTCTCCGGCGCACCGGCATTCGCGACGTGGAGATCACGCACGCGGAAGGAATGCTGGGCGACCATTACGAACCGATTGACAAGCGGCTCGTGTTCTCCACGGAAAAATTTTTGGCTGATCGCCGGCGGCGCCAGGCGTATCCGCCCACGAGTGTGGGCACGCGCTGCAGCACGCTCGGGCTTACCAGCCGCTGCCCTAGCGCATGGCGGCGGTCGGCCTGACTACTTACGCGAACTATTGATCACGCATTCGAAATGAAAGGAACGATGAAAGCCAAACTCATCCTCAAGTCACTGGCCGAGTTGCCGGGCAACACCCTGGAACTTGCGGCCTCCGTGCCGGGCCGCGCGATGTTCGCCACGCGGAACGCGCTCGCGCCGCCGGCCCGCGCCACGCGCCGCCAAATCCGCGCCGCCCGCCAGCGCTCGCGTGCGTTCGTTCAGGAACTTCTCGCCCGGGCCAACTCCCCCATGCGGCGATTTCAGTCGTGGACCCCTGGAGGGATCAACGAGTGAAGCACACGGGCGCGGCGGCCTCTTCGGTCGCGGCGCTCCGTTGTGAAACTCGAACACCTTCCTCCATGACTGACACCCTCTGGCTCTGGGTCGGTTTCAACGTGTTCGTCCTCGCGATGCTCGCGCTGGACCTCGGCGTGTTTCATCGCAAGCCCCCCACCGTCGGCATGAAGGTGGAGCCGACGCAGAGCGGCGTGTGGATCGCGCTGAACCCGTTGTTGAACGCCGGCGCGACATCGCTGTAGATCGGCGTTCTGTCCTTGGCAAAATCCGGTTGGTGGCCGTCACGCCCTGCTGAAGTAGAGTCGTCGCCAAACAATCAGTGAAAGCAACATTATGAAAACGAAAAGCTCGAAACCGTCCGGGAAGGTCCGGCGCGAAAGCGCGGCGGCGGCAACGCCACCGAACCTCCAGACGATTCTGGCTACGACAGACTTCTCCGACGAGTCCCGAGCCGGGGTGCGCTACGCGGTGGCGCTGGCCGAAAAGCTGAACGCGGGCGTCGCCTTGCTGCATGTGGTCGAGCCCCGTTCGTGGATGGACCAATTCGAGGCTCCCAAACCCTCGGAAATGGTTGCTCTGGCCCGCGCGCAACTGGCGAAGCTGGCCAAGAGTGACGTTGGACGTGATGTGACTGTCACTTCTTCCGTGCGCACCGGCAAACCGTTCCACGAAATCACCACGGCGGCCCGCGAGGGCGCGGCGGATTTGATTGTCATCGCCACCCACGGGCACACCGGGGTCGAGCGCGCCCTGCTGGGCAGCACGGCCGAACGCGTCGTGCGCCACGCGTCCTCTCCGGTGCTCACCGTTCCCGCCCGCACCACACCCAGGCGCGCGGGCAAAACGCCGCCCTTCAAACTGAAGAAGATTCTCGTCCCGATTGATTTCTCGAACCTCTCGAAGGACGCCTTGCCCTACGCCCTTCTCCTGGCCGGACACTTCGGCGCTGAACTCCTCCTGCTGCACATCGTGGAACAGTTTCCCATCGACTCGCTCCTGGGGCGTGAACTGACGCACCAGACGACCGTGCCTTTGATGAAGCAGGCCGAGGCAGACTTGGAACGGATGGTCAGGGAGTTGGGTGAAGCGTCCGGCGTGAAGGCGACAGCGGTGGTTCGGGGCGGCACGCCGTTTGCGGAAATCTGCGACGCGGCGAAAACCGGGAGCGCGGACCTGATTGTCCTCACCACGCACGGCTACACCGGATTGAAGCATGTGTGGCTGGGTAGCACCGCCGAGCGCGTCGTGCGCCACGCGCCGTGTCCCGTGTTGGTGGTGCGCGAACTGGAGCGGAGGACACTATGAGAATTATTTGCGGCACCGATTTCTCGAAGCCCGCCGCGCAAGCGGCCAACGCGGCGGCGGCCCTCGCTGCGCGTTTGAAAGAAACACTCGTGCTCGTCTATTCGATCGAAAATGCCGGCCTGGGAGCCGTTTCGCCCAAAGCCTTCGATTTGCTATCGGCCAGCATCCGCGAAAAGCTGCACACTGAAGCCAAGCGCTTGCGAACGCTCGGCCCGGTCGTGAAGGAAGAACTGCTCATCGGCCCGCCCGACGAAGCGTTGCTGAAGCTGGCCCGGCCGCGCACCACGCGTTTCATCGTTGTTTCCTCCCTGGGCCGACGCGCGCCTGGGCGTTGGCTTCTGGGCAGCGTCTCCGAGCGCACCGCCGAACGCGCCGCCGTGCCCACGCTGGTCGTGCGCGACGCCGCGCCCTTCGCCGCCTGGACACGAGGGGAACGTCCGCTCAAGGTCTTCGTCGCGTTCAACTTCACGGTCTCTTCCGAGGCGGCGCTGCGGTGGGTCAACGAACTCAAGCAGGTTGGCCCGTGTGAAATCGTCGTCGGCTACGTGGATTGGCCCCCGGACGAACGCGCGCGGCTGGGCGGCGGCGGCCCGTTGCCATTGACACAGAATCCACCGGAAACGCAGCGCGTGCTCGACCGCGACCTTCTGGCCAAAGCCACCGAACTGCTCGGCAGCGCGCCCGCAAAAGTCCGGGTTGAACCCAATTGGGGACGCGCGGACTCCCGCCTCGTCGAGATGGCCCGCGAGGAACGAGCCGACCTCATCGTGATTGGTTCCCATCAGTATCATGGCTTCGAGCGGTTGTGGAACGTGTCCGTGTCGCGCGGGCTGCTCCATCACGCGCCCATGAGCGTGGCCGTGGTGCCAATGGCCACGGAGCTGGCTCACGGCCTTGGTGCCATTCCTCAACTCCGGCGCGTCCTGGCCGCGACGGATTTCTCGGCGCTTGGCGACCGCGCCATTCCCTACGCCTACGCGACGCTGCCGCGCGGCGCGGTGGTCAAACTCATTCACATCATCCCGCCCTGGGAACTGCCCGGACCGCTGGTGCCTCATTACCAGCCGAAGCGCCTGACGGAAAAGCAGCACAAACAACTGGCCACCGATTCGCTCAAGCAACTGCGCGCGCTCATTCCGGCCGAAGCCGAGGCGCGGGGCATCGTCACCGAACTCGAAGTCATCCAGCATCGCGACGCGGCCAAGGCCATTGGTCAGGAGGCCGAACGGTTCGGCGCGGACGTGATTTGCCTCGGCTCGCACGGACGAGGCGGCCTTTCCAAAGCGGTGCTCGGTTCGGTCGCTCAGACCGTGATGACACACAGCCCGCGCCCGCTGCTCGTCGTGCGGCCGCCCAAGTCATGAAGGCCGCCGCGCAATCCCACTTCCATCAACTCCACAGCGAAGATGTCCTGCGCCTGCTCGACGTGGATTTGAAAAGCGGGCTGGCCGGCAGCGAAGTCAAACACCGCCAGGCAAAGTTCGGCTTGAACCGCATCACGGCCCGGCGCGGCACGCCCGCATGGGTGAAGTTTCTCCAGCAGTTCAATCAACCGCTCGTTTACATCCTGCTCGCCGCCGTCGGCGTGACGGCGTTTCTCGGCGAATGGGTGGACTCCGGCGTCATCTTCGGCGTCGTGTTCATCAACGCCATCGTTGGCTTCCTTCAGGAGGCGAAAGCGGAGAAAGCCATCGAATCGCTGTCGCGCCTGGTCGCGACCGAAACCACCGTGCGCCGTGACGGAAGCAAACAGCGCGTTCACTCGGAGCAACTTGTCCCCGGCGACGTGGTGCTGCTCCAGGCCGGCGACCGTGTGCCCGCCGACCTGCGCCTCTTCCACGTCAAGAGCCTGCAAGTGGACGAGTCGGCTCTCACCGGCGAATCCGTCCCCGTCCACAAGCATTCCGACCCGCTCGCGCTCGACACCGTGCTCGCCGACCGGAAGAACCTCGCCTTCACCGGCACGCTCGTCACGGCGGGCCAGGGCGAAGGCGTGGTGTGGGCCACGGGCGACCAGACCGAGACCGGCCACATCGCGACGCTCATCTCGGAAGCGGTGGATCTCTCGACGCCGCTCACGAAGAAAATCGCGCACCTGAGCAAGCTGCTGCTGTGGGTGATTCTGGCGCTGGCGGTCGCGACGTTCGCCATCGGCGTCGCGCGCGGCCAAAAGGCCGTCGAGATGTTCATGGCCGCCGTCGCGCTGGCGGTCGGCGCGATTCCCGAAGGTTTGCCTGCCGCCGTTACCATCGTGCTCGCCATCGGCGTGTCGCGCATGGCGAAACGCAAAGCCATCATCCGCAAACTGCCCGCTGTGGAAACACTCGGCAGCACGACAGTCATCTGTTCCGACAAAACCGGGACGCTCACGGAGAACCAGATGACCGTGCGCGAAATTTTTGCGGGCGGAAAATCGTTTGAGGTCACTGGGGGCGGTTACGAGCCGAAGGGCGAAATCCAAATCGGCGGCGCGGCGGTGAAGGTCGCCGAACATCCGGCGCTCGCCGAGTGTCTGCGCGCGGGCGTGCTCTGCAACGATTCGCAACTCGTGCGCGACGATGGCCGCCTCAAGGTGCAGGGCGACCCGACCGAGGCGGCATTGCTCGTCGTCGGCGAGAAGGGCGGGCTGCTCCACGCCGACACGCACAAGGAATCGCCGCGCGTGGACGTGATTCCCTTCGAGTCCGAGCACATGTTCCGCGCCACGCTCCACGACGCGCAGGCAGGCCGGGTCATTTACAAGGTTGGCGCGGTGGAGCGCCTGCTCGACCGCTGTGCCGACGCGCTCGATGAACACGGCAAGACCGTCCCGCTTAACAAGGACGCCGTGCATCACGCCGTCGAAGCGCAGGCCGCTCGCGGCCTGCGCGTGCTCGCTTTGGTTCGACGCCATGTGGACGCCAATCACGCCAAGCTCGAACACAGTCATGTGGCCGAGGGCCTCACGTTCCTCGGTCTGCAAGGCATGATTGACCCGCCGCGCCCCGAAGCCATCGCGTCAGTCCGCAAATGCCAGGAGGCTGGCATCGCCGTGAAGATGATTACCGGCGACCACCTCGTGACGGCCCGCGCCATCGCCGGACAAATCGGTCTGAAGGGCCGCGAGGAGCAAGGGAAGCTCGTCGCTCTCTCCGGACACGAGCTGGGAAAAATCTCCGACGCGGAACTGCCCGAGGTCGCCGAGCGCACCGCCGTCTTCGCCCGCGTCGCGCCCGAACAGAAACTGCGCCTCGTCCGCGCGCTCCAATCCCGCGGCCACGTCGTCGCGATGACTGGCGACGGGGTGAACGACGCACCCGCGCTCAAGCAATCCGACATCGGTGTGGCGATGGGCATCAGCGGCACCGACGTGGCCAAGGGCGCGGCGGACATGATTCTGACCGACGACAACTTCGCGAGCATCGAAGCCGCCGTGGAGGAAGGCCGCGGCGTCTTCGACAACCTGACCAAGTTCATCGTCTGGACGCTGCCGACGAACGCGGGCGAAGCCTGCATTCTGCTCACGGCGATTATTTTCGGCACGGTGCTGCCCGCGCTGCCCGTGCAGTTGCTCTGGGTCAACATGATGACGGCGATTTGCCTCGGCCTGATGCTCGTCTTCGAGGCAAAGGAAAAGGATCTCATGCTGCGCCCACCACGCGACCCGAAGCGTCCGCTGCTCACCTACGCGCTGATGATGCGCACGGGATTGGTGTGCCTCATCATGCTCGCGGGCGCGTTCTGGCTGTTTTTCTATGAAATGAAGATGGCCGGCGAAACCATCGCGGAAGCGCGCACCGCCGTCATCAACGTCATCGTGCTCGTCGAAGTCGGTTACCTGTTCAACTGCCGCTCGTTGAATCACTCCCTCGTCGCCATCGGGCCGTTCACGAACCGCTGGGTCATCGGTGGTTCGCTCGTGATGCTGGCGGCGCAACTCCTCTTCACCTACACGCCGCTGATGAACAAACTGTTTCACACCGCGCCCATCAGCGGCGAATCCTGGCTGCGGATTCTGGCCGTGGCCGCCGCGTCCTTTGTCGCCGTGGAATTGGAGAAATGGCTGCGCTTCGGTCGCCACCGCGACCAGCACATGATCCCCGAGTAGCGTTTCCGCGCACATCACCAACAGCCATTCGCCATCGCATTGAAAGAAGCCATGAAACGAACCACCGCCATGTTTCGCCCCGCCACATCGGAACCATCGCGCGCAACGGCCCCCGCCCGCGCGACCACCGGAAACCTCCTCCATTCGGAAGCGGGCGCCGCGTTTCTGGCAGACGCCACGCGTTCAGCAAAATCATGAGCACCCGGCCAAAACCCCTCACCACCCTCCGTCCGCTTTTGGATAAGGCGGGTCAGGCCCGGCTGGAACGGCACCTCGTGCGGCAGTGTAAGCAGCGTTGTCGCATCGTGCTCAGTGGCGGCCCCGGCGGCGGCAAGACCACGGCGGCGGATTTGTTCCGCCGCGAAGTCGGCGCACGTGTCGTCATCGTGCCCGAGGCCGCGACGCTGCTTTTCACCGGCGGCTTCCCACGCAGTGCTCATCCGCAAGCGGCGACGGCCGCACAGCAGGCCATCTTCCAGGTGCAGCGGCATCTCGAAGACGTGCAGTCCGTGCTCTACCCCGACCGCATTCTCCTGTGCGACCGCGGGACGGTGGATGGCGCGGCGTATTTTCAGCGCACGCCGGACCAGTTCTTCTCCGCGCTGGGCACCACGTTGGAAGCCGAGCTGGCCCGCTATGATGGCGTCATCTTTTTCGAGAGCGCGGCGGTCGGCGGCATGACCATCGAAGGCGGCAATCCCGTGCGCAACGAAACGCTGGAACAAGCCGTGGCTCTCGACGCCCGCCTGCGCGAACTCTGGATGCACCATCCGCGCTTCGTGCTCGTCCGGCATGACGCGTCGTTCTTCAAAAAGATCGCGCTCGGCCTCGCGGAACTCGACCGCATGGTCGCCGAACACGCTGGTGACCGCTCCTCCCGCACCAAGCCGCGACCGCCCACCTCACAAAAACGCATTCCATGAACTCATCCACTCCACATCCCTTCATCAAATGGTTCGCCGACATCACCATCGCGGACATCCCGCTCGTCGGCGGCAAGAATGCTTCGCTCGGCGAGATGGTGCGCGAACTCGCGGGGAAGGGCGTGAAAGTGCCCGGCGGCTTTGCCATCACGGCGGAGGCGTTCCGCCATTTCATTCGCGAGGCGAAGCTGGATGCCTTCATCCGCGCCACGCTCGCGGACCTCGACACGCATGACATGGCGAATCTCAGCCATCGCGGCCACGCGGTGCGGCAGGCCATTCGCAGCGCCGCGCTGCCGGAGGATTTGCAGCGGCTCATCGGCGAGACGTATGAGCAGTTGCAGGGCGGCAGCGCGGTGCCGCTCGATGTCGCCGTGCGTTCGTCGGCGACGGCGGAGGATTTGCCGGACGCGAGCTTCGCCGGGCAGCAGGAGACTTATCTGAATGTGCAGGGCATCGGCGCGCTGCTGGAGACGTGCAAACGCTGCTTCGCCTCGCTCTTCACCGACCGCGCCATCAGCTACCGCGTGGACAAGGGCTTCGACCATTTCAAGATCGCACTCAGTATCGGCGTGCAGCGCATGGTGCGCTCGGACCTCGCGTGCTCCGGCGTGATGTTCACGATTGATACGGAGAGCGGTTTTCGCGACGCCGTGCTCATCAGCGCGGCTTACGGCCTCGGCGAAAACGTGGTGCAAGGCTCCGTCACGCCGGATGAATACACGGTTTTCAAAACGACGCTGAAGACGGGGCACCGGCCCATTTTGCAAAAGACGGTGGGGAGCAAGGAATTCAAACTCATCTACGACACCGGCGGCGGGAAGATGGTGAAGAACGTCCCCGTTGCGCCCGCTGACCGCGCGAAGCTGGCGCTCACCGACGACGAGGTGCTCGAACTCGCGCGCTGGGGCTGCATCGTCGAAGACCATTACTCCGCCAAGCGCGGCACCCCGGCTCCGATGGATTTGGAGTGGGCCAAGGACGGCATCACCGGCGAACTTTTCATCGTGCAAGCGCGGCCTGAGACGGTGCAGTCGCGGAAGAATCCCGACGTGTTGGAAGTCTATCAGCTCGGGAAACGAAGCAAGGTGCTCGTCAGCGGACGGAGTGTCGGTGAGAAGATCGCCACCGGAAAAGTGCGCGTGATCCAAAGCGCGCAGCACATCGGGCAGTTTCAGGAAGGCGAAGTGCTCGTCACCGACAAGACTGATCCCGACTGGCAGCCCATCATGAAGAAGGCCGCCGCCATCATCACCAATCGCGGCGGACGCACCTGCCATGCCGCCATCGTGAGCCGCGAACTCGGCGTGCCTGCCATCGTCGGCACCGAGCACGGCACCGAGGCGCTGAAGGACGGCCAAATGGTCACCGTGAGCTGCGCCGAAGGCGACGCGGGGTTCGTCTATGAAGGCGCGCTGCCCTTCGAGGTGGAGCGCACGAATCTCAAAGACCTCGGCCATCCGCGCACCAAGGTGATGATGAACCTCGCCAATCCCGAGGAAGCCTTTTCCCTGTCCTTCATCCCGAACGACGGCGTCGGCCTCGCGCGGATGGAGTTCATCATCACGACCTACATCAAGATTCATCCGCTCGCGCTCACCGGTTTCGACCAACTCGCCGATGCCGCTGCGAAAGCCGAGATCGAGCGCATGACCCCAGGCTACACCGACAAGCCGCAGTTCTTCGTGGACAAGCTCGCACAAGGCGTGGCCATGCTCGCCGCCGCGTTCTATCCCAAGGACGTGATCCTGCGCCTGAGCGATTTCAAAACCAACGAGTATGCCAACCTCATTGGCGGAAAAGCATTCGAGCCGCACGAGGAAAACCCGATGCTCGGCTTCCGCGGTGCGAGCCGCTACTACCATCCGCGCTACCAGGCCGGTTTCGCGCTCGAATGCCGCGCCGTGAAGAAAGTGCGCGAGGAGATGGGCCTCACCAATCTCAAGGTGATGATCCCCTTCTGCCGCACCATCGACGAAGGCCAGCGCGTGCAGGCCGAGATGGAGAAGCACGGCCTCAAGCGCGGTGAAAACGGCCTGGAGATTTACGTCATGTGCGAGATCCCCAGCAACGTCATCCTCGCGGAAGAATTCGCCGACATCTTCGATGGATTCAGCATCGGTTCGAACGATCTCACGCAGCTCATCCTCGGCGTGGACCGCGACAGCGAAATCGTCGCGCCCATCTTCGACGAACGGAACAACGCCGTGAAAAAGATGATCGCCCAGGTCATCGCCACCTGCCGCACCAAAGGCCGCAAGATCGGTATCTGCGGCCAGGCCCCGAGTGATTACCCCGAGTTCGCGCAGTTCCTCGTCGAGCAAGGCATCGACAGCATCTCGCTGAATCCCGACACCGTGCTGAAAACGACGCTGGCGATTTTGGCGACGGAGGCTGCTTTGAAGAAAGGGTACCCTTCGTGACCACGAAGCCACGCCGTCTTGTTCGGGATATATGCGCCGGACCGGAAACACCCGCCGCACCGGCCTGCCTCCGAATCGCCGTGCTCGGCGCGGGCAACATGGGCACGGCGATGGCTCATGCGCTCGCGGGTAACGGCCACAAGGTAATCGTCTGGGATCATTTTCCGGAGGTCGTGGAGGACATCCAAAAGCGCCGCCACAACCGGCGCTTTCTGCCCGGCGTCCGTTTGCACGCGGGCATCCGGGCCGTGAACTCTCCGATGGAATGTGTGACGGGCGCGGCGCTCATCGCGGTCAGCGTGCCTTCGCTTTTCGTGAGAACGACTTTGGCTCGGGTTCTGCCTGCTCTGGGCCACGAAGCCATCTTGTTGAACGTCGCCAAGGGCTTCGCTCCGGGCACACGGCAACCGTTGCCATTTCTGATGGAGCACCTCGCGCCCGGCCATCCCTGCGTCCATCTGGCCGGGCCAGCCATCGCCAACGAACTGGCGCGTGGCCAGCCCGCATCCATCGTCCTCGCCTCGGCGGACGCGCGTGCCACGGAACGCGTGGCGGGCTGGTTTGCCGGCCGATGTTTTCTACCCTCAACGACCACCGATATCGCGGGTGCCGCGCTCGGCGGCATCCTGAAAAACGTCTATGCGATCCTGCTGGGCTGCCTGAAAAAACTCAGCGGGGATGCGCGCAACCTCGAAGCCTCGGCTTTCACGGCCGCGGTGCGTGAGATGGCGGCCATCGCCGTCGCGCACGGTGGGCAGGCAACCACGCTTTATGGCCTGGCCGGCTTGGGCGATTTGGTCGCAACCGGGTTTTCCAGCGACAGCCACAACCGCCGATTCGGACAGAGGCTCGCCTCGGGGAAGACGGTCGCGGAGATCGAAAAGGAAATCGGCTGGCTGCCGGAAGGCGCGCGGGCGACCACTGCGGCGTGTGCCCTCGCGAAGGTGGGCGGCGTGCCCGCGCCGCTGGCAGGATGGGTTCGTCGCGTGCTCGCAGGCACGCCGCCATCGCTCGACAATCTCCTGCGTGCGTTGCGCGCTGCCACCCAAACATTTCCCGCCTGATGCCTGCGCTCGATCTCCTCCTCGCCGCGCTGCCGGTCGCGCTGCTCGTCTATTGGATGACGAAGAAGCGGAGCCTGCCGTCGAACCGCGCGCTGCCACTGGCGGCGCTCGTGCTCTACGCGCTGCTGCTCGGTTACTTTGCCGTGCGCCCGGTGCTGGTGCATGCGGCGGTGGTCGAGGGCTTGCTCACGGCGCTCACGCCGATCCTTATCGTCTGGGGCGCGATTCTTCTTTTCAAAACGATGGAGCATTCCGGCGCGATGGCCACGGTGCGGCAGTGGCTCAACGGCATCACCACAAACCGCGTCGCGCAGCTCATGATTGTCGGCTGGGCGTTTTCCTTTTTGGTCGAAGGCGTCAGTGGATTCGGCACGCCCGCCGCGCTGGCCGCGCCGCTGCTCGTGGGGTTGGGCTTTGCGCCGCTGCCGGTGGCGGTGCTGTGCCTGATGATGAACACCGTGCCCGTGTCCTTCGGCGCGGTGGGCATGCCGACGTGGTTCGGGCTGGGCGGGCTCGGTCTGACGCCGGATGAATTGCGCGAAGTCGCGTTCAAAACCGCGTTGATCCATGCTGGGGCGGCGCTGGTCATTCCGCTGCTCGCGTTGCGCGTGGTGGTATCGGCGCGCGAGATTCGCGAAAACCTCGGCTTCATCGCGATGGTCATCGGCGCGACGATGGCGCCCTATGTCGCGGTGGCGCGGTTCAACGTCGAGTTTCCCTCCATCGCGGGTGGTATCTGCGGACTCGCCGCCTCCGTATGGCTGGCGCGGCATGGCATCGGCCTAACTCACGCTGAGACCACGGAGCGCATGGAGAAAATCGCCCCAGCCAGCCTGCTCAAAGCCACCTTTCCACTGTGGGCCACCGTGCTGATTCTCATCATCACCCGCCTCGACGCGCTCGGCCTGAAAGCATGGCTGACGGCCAGCGCACCCGCGCTCAATCTCCCGCTCGCCGCGCTCGGCGAGTTGCGCATCAGCCCATCGCTCGTTGTCCAGTGGCGGCACATTTTCGGCACCGAGCTGAGCTGGTCGCACGCGGTGCTTTACGTGCCGTCAGTCATGCCATTCTTCCTCGTCTCCGCGCTCACGTTCGCCCTGTTCCGCACGCCCACGGCGGCGGTGCGCGCGGCGTGGCAGCAGTCGTTCCGGCAAGTGCTCAAGCCCATCGGCGCTTTCCTCGGCGCGTTGGTTTTGGTGAAGCTGCTCATGGCCGGCGGCGAGCGTTCGTGCGCCGCGATTCTCGGCCACGGGCTGGCGCGCGCGGGCGGCGGAGCGTGGCAGTTCGCCGCCGTGTATCTCGGCGCGCTCGGCTCCTTTTTCTCCGGCTCGAACACCGTGTCGAACCTCACCTTCGGCGGCATCCAGAACGCCACCGCCGCGACGCTCGGCCTTTCCCGCACCACGATCCTGAGCCTGCAATCCGCCGGCGGCGCGATGGGCAACATGGTCTGCATCCACAACATCGTCGCCGTCTGCTCCATCCTCGGCCTGCACAACGAAGAAGGCCGCATCCTCCGCCAAACTTTTTGGCCCCTGCTGCTCTACGGGGTCATCGCGGGGGCCGTCTCACTCCTCTTATGACCGCCATGATCTTCCAGCGGGTCGGCGGCATCGCCGTGGCGGTGTTGGTTGTCGTGGAAAATGAAAAGTGGCTGCGCTACGGTCGCGGCGATTGCGCGTTGCCGATGTGAAGCGAACGAATTCTTAAAACTATGAAAACCAACCCTGCCGACCCGGCCAACCCATCCGAACCCCGCCGTGTTCTCTGCGGCACGGACTTCACGGAAAACGCGCGGCAGGCCGCTCGCGCCGCTGCTGCCATCGCCAAGCGGCTCAACGAACCGGTGCTCCTGATTCATGCCATTGAGACGCCAGACTTCGGGGCCACCCACCCGGAGGTTCTCCAAATGCTCACGGCCAACACAGGCAAGGCGCTCCAAGAAGAAGCAAAAGCCATCCGCGAATCCGGCGTGCCCGTGAAGGAGCAATTGCCAACGGGACGAGCCGATGAAGTGCTCGTGGAACTGGCCCGTGGCGCGCCGACACGCCTGCTGGTCGTTTCCTCGCTGGGCCGGCGTGGGGCGGAGCGTTGGTTGCTGGGCAGCGTGTCCGAGCGAACCGCGGAACGCGCGACGGTGCCGACGCTGGTGGTGCGTGATGCCGTGCCATTCGAGGCCTGGACGCGCGGCGAGCGCCCGCTCAAAGTTTTCGTCGCATTCAACTTCACCGTCACGTCCGAGGCTGCGGTGCGCTGGGTGAAGGAACTGCAAGCCATCGGTCCGTGCGAGTTGGTGGTGGGTTACGTGGACTGGCCGCCCGAAGAACGGAAGCGTCTGGGCGGGACCGGGCCGTTGCCGCTGGTGGGCAATCCGCCGGAGGTCCAGGCCGAGCTGGAACGCGACCTCAAGGCGCGTGTGGTTGAACTGCTGGGCACGACTGAATTTCGCACGCGCGTGGAAGCCAACTGGGGCCGGCCGGACGTCCGGCTGGCGAACATGGCCAAAGAGGAAGGGGCGGATCTCATCGTGGTCGGCTCGCATCAGTACCACGGCTTTGAACGGCTGTGGCACACGTCGGTCTCGCGCGGGATACTGCACAGCGCCGCCATGAGCGTGGTCGTCGTGCCGCTGTCCACCGGGCCGGCGCCGGGAGTTGGCCAGGAAACAAAAACTTGAAGGCTGTCACCACTACGGACCAGCCTTGCCCGGACAAATCGAATACACCATGAAACCAAAGACGAACAAAACCGCCATCACGTACGCACTGCGCCGTATCCTCGTGCCGGTGGATTTCTCCGACCCGTCACGCCAGGCCCTGAGCGTCGCCGAACGCGTGGTGCAACTAGCGCCGTGCCCGGTATTGGTGGTGCGGTGAAACCTTCTTCCGACCAACGAACCATGACCACCGTCGCCTTCTTTGACACCAAGCCGTATGACCGCGCGTATTTCGAGCGCGCGGCGGGCGCAGACACAATCCGCTGGCAGTTCCACGAGTTCCGCCTGTCCAGCGAAACGGCGGGCATCGCGACCGGCGCGGCGGCGGTCTGCGTGTTCGTGAACGACCGACTGGACCGGCCCTGCCTGGAGGCGTTGCAGCGCGCGGGCGTGCGGCTCGTCGCGCTGCGCTGCGCCGGCTTCAACAACGTGGATTTGAACGCCGCAAAGGCATTGGGCTTGCCCGTCGTCCGCGTTCCGGCGTATTCGCCACACGCTGTTGCCGAGCACACCGTCGGACTGTTGCTGACGCTCAACCGCAAGATTCACCGCGCCTACAACCGCGTCCGCGAACACAACTTCTCTCTCCACGGCCTCGTGGGTTTCGACCTTTGCGGCAAGACCGTGGGCGTGGTCGGCACTGGGAGGATTGGCCGCATCGCCGCGCAGATATTTCGCGGTTTCGAGGCGAAGGTCATCGCCTACGACCCGTTGCCCTCGCCGGACTGGGCGAAGGAACGCGGCGTGACTTATGCCGACCTCGACACCGTGCTCGCCACGAGCGACATCCTCACGCTGCACCTGCCGCTCACGCCCGACACGCATCATCTGCTCAACGAGCGCACGCTCGCCCGGCTCAAGCCTGGCGCGTTCGTCGTCAACACCAGCCGGGGCAAGCTCATCGACACCACCGCGCTCCTCCAGCATCTCAAGAGCGGCCACCTCGGCGGCGTCGCGCTCGACGTGTATGAGGAGGAGGAAGGCATCTTCTTCGAGGACCATTCGAGCAGCGTGCTGCAAGACGACGAACTGAACCTGCTGCTCTCGTTCCCCAACGTCCTCATCACGTCGCACCAGGCTTTCCTCACCCACGAGGCGTTGAGCGAAATCGCCCGCGTGACGACGGAAAACATTTTGAAACTAAGCGCCGGCGAACCGTTCCTGCCGGCAACCCTCCTCACCGAGGCCGTCACCCTCACCGGGCGAAAGGGAATCTCAGACTCGCCGAAGGCGCAAGTATGACTGAATCAATCTGGCTCTGGGTCGGTTTCAACGTCTTCGTCCTCGCGATGCTCGCGCTGGATCTCGGCGTGTTTCATCGCAAGGCGCACGTCGTATCGTTGAAGGAATCGCTGTCGTGGACGGCAGTCTGGATCACGCTCGCGCTGATCTTCAACGTGTGGATCTGGCATCACTTCGGCTCGACCAAGGCCGTGCAATTCTTCACTGGCTACGTCATCGAGAAATCATTGAGCGTGGACAACGTTTTCGTGTTCGCACTGCTCTTCTCCTACTTCGCCGTGCCACCGTTGTATCAGCACAAGGTGTTGTTCTGGGGCATCCTCGGCGCGCTCATCATGCGAGCCATCATGATCGCGGCGGGCGCGGTGCTCATCGCGAAGTTTGGCTGGATCATCTACGTCTTCGGCGGCTTCCTGATCCTGACCGGCATCAAGATGATCGTGAAGCGCGAGGAGGAGATTCATCCCGAGCGCAATCCGGTGGTGAAGTGGTTCAAGAAGCTCATGCCGGTCACGCCGGACTATCGCGGGGACAAATTCTTCGTGCGTGAGAACGGCATCCGCATGGCCACGCCTTTGTTTGTCGTGCTGTTGCTCGTGGAAATCTCCGACGTGATCTTCGCCGTGGATTCCATTCCGGCGATCTTTGCCGTCACGACTGATCCGTTCATCGTCTATACGTCGAACGTCTTCGCCATCCTCGGGCTGCGCTCGCTCTACTTCGCGCTGGCGGGTGTGATGGACAAGTTCCACTACCTCAAGGTCGGCCTCGGCGTGGTGCTGACCTTCGTCGGCGTGAAGATGCTCCTCGCGCACACAGCCTGGAAAATTGACACGCTCTTCTCGCTCGGCGTCATCGTGCTCATCCTGGCCGTAGCCGTGGTCATGTCTCTGGTGCGACCGAAGAAAATCATCCCCGCCACTGTTGTTCCCAATCCCTCTCAGTTGTGATGCTGGGATTGGAAATTCTCCTCGTCCTGCTGCTTTTCACGGCGAACGGCCTCTTCGCCATGATGGAAATGGCCGTGGTTTCCTCCCGCAAGTCGCGGCTTCAGCAGATGGCTGACGCCGGCGACGCCCGCGCCAGTGTCGCCTTGGCCCTGGCCAACGCGCCGAACCGATTCCTTCCGACCGTGCAGATCGGGATAACGCTCGTCGGTTTGCTGGCGGGAGCCTTCAGCGGCATAACGCTGGCGGAGGAAATAGCCGCCTGGCTCAAGGGGTGGCCGCTTTTGGCAGCGTGGGCCGAGGCCATCGGCGTGGTGGTGGTGGTCATTGCGCTCACGTTTCTTTCGCTGGTGGTCGGCGAACTTGTTCCCAAGCGACTTGCCCTGGCCGATCCCGAGGGCGTGGCCTGCCGGCTGGCCCGGCCTGTGGACTGGTTGAGTCGCGCGGCCCGGCCCTTGGTCCGACTGCTGGGAGCGACGACGGAATTTCTCCTGCGACTGCTCCGGGTGAAATCCGTCCGGGAGCCGGTGGTTTATGAGGACGAAATACGGTTGCTGCTGAAGGAAGGCCGAACGGCCGGGGCGTTTCACCAGGCCGAGCCGCTGATGGTTGAGTCGGTGTTGGCCTTCGACCGCATGCCGGTGGGCGACATCATGACGCCGCGCGCGAAGATCGTCTGTCTCCAGGCCAAGGAATCGGCGGAATGGGTCTGGCACAAAATCGTCGTCTCCGGCCACTCCCGCTATCCGGTCTATGGCCGGAATCGGGACGACGTTCTCGGCGTCGTGGCGGTAAAGGCGATTTACGCGAACGTGGCCGCCGGCACGCCCGCGCGTTTGCGGGACGTGATGACTCCGCCGCTGTTCGTCGCGCCGACCGAGCCTGTGTTGCAGGTGCTGGAGCGATTCAAGTCCACGCGCCAACACATCGCGTTGGTCCGCGAACCGAACGGACGGCTGGCCGGCATCGTCACGCTTGTGGATGTGCTTGAAGCCATCGTCGGAGAAATTCCCTCGGCGGAAACCCGAAGCCAGCCCGAAGCCAAACCCCGGCCCGACGGCACCTGGTTGGTGGACGGCGCGCTGTCCGTGGCGCAGTTGGCTCGAAGAATCCCCGGGCTTTCCTTCGATGCGTCAACTCCTCGCGTGGAAAGCGTCGCCGAATTCGTAGCCCACCGAAACGGTCGCGCGCCGCGGGAAGGCGATTGCATCTCCAACGCCGGTTGGCGCTTCGAGGTGCTCGACATGGACGGGAACACGGTGGACAAAGTATTGATTCAGCCGCTCGCAAAAACCCCGCCGCGTGGTGAAGCCAGGGCCGAGGAATTGGTAACATGAGGCCCCTCGCGCAAAACCTCACGATCCTCGACGACCAGTCATCGCCGCGCCTCGTCCGCACTTCGGATTAACCTAAACGTCGATTCGGAAAGGCGTACTAGTCCGAAGCCCGCGCCATTGCAGATACTCTTCGCACATGACAAGAAACATGAGAGTCAAAGTGCAACACTTCGGCGTCTCCTCCACGGATGTCCTGCATTCGTGGGTCGAGCAACAAATCCTGGCCCTGGGCCGGTTGCGTCAGATTGACGAGGCCAACGTCAATCTGAGGCATCTAGCGGACAGCAGCCCTGCCTTCGAGGTGAAAGTCCACCTCGTCACCCCAGGCCCGGATGTGTTTGCGGAAGGCCAAGACCACACGCTCCGGGCCGCGTTCATCAAGGCGATGACGCAGCTCCGCGTCACGATCACCAGCCGCGAAGCGAAACGGTCGCGGAAAACGAAGAGCCAGCTTTCCGCGCCCGCCGCCAAGACTCGCGGCGGATTGAACAAGTGACCCAACATGAAGCGCACACTTGCCAAATGGATGATCCGTTACGGCCTTTTCCTCATCGCCTGTGGTGTGGCGGGCTACGCCTCGAACCCCGGGAAAGCCGCCACGGCGCTGATTTCCGGCGGCACGTTCGGCACACTCTCGATTCTCTGGGGCTGGCTGATGGCGCGTGGTGTTGCGTGGAGCCGCTGGGCCGCCATCGCGACCACCAGCCTGCTCGTCGTGGTGTTCTCCTGGCGCGCGAGCGTGAGTTGGGTGGCAATTCTTGACGGCAATTCGGAAAAACTTTTCGCAGCGTGTTTGATCACCGTCATGCTGGCGGGCTCCGTCGTGATGCTGCCCGCGTTAATGAGAGCAAGAAAGATCCCATGATAATCATCCTCTTCGTCATCACCCTGGGCATTGGCCTGCTGGCCCAATGGCACGTCAAGCGCACCTACGCCCGCCACCTCCGCACTCCCGTGCAAAGCGGCCTGACCGGCGCGGAAGCGGCGCAGGCCATTCTGCGGCAGGCCGGTATCACCAACGTCAGCATCTACGAGCACGAGGAGTTGCTCGGCGACCACTACGACCCCAAGCACCGACGTCTGGTCCTGTCATCGGCCAATTACCACGGCACCTCGGCGGCGGCGCTGGGCGTGGCGGCGCACGAATGTGGTCACGCCATGCAACACCAGCAGGCTTACGCGCCACTGCAATGGCGCATGGCGGCGGTGGGCGTGACCGGCATCGCCAGTCAACTCGTAATGTGGATTCCGTTGCTGGGCATGTTCACCGGGCTGTTGGCAGGCAAGACCAGTCTGCTCATCATGGCGGTGGCTTGGGGCATCCTCATGGCGTTCAACTTGGTCACGCTCCCCGTGGAATTCGATGCCTCGCGCCGCGCCAAACTCGTGCTGGCGAACATGGGCTTCATTCAACGCGGGCCGGAATCCGCCGCTGTCAGCCAGGTGTTGACCGCCGCCGGCTGGACCTATGTGGCCGCGTTCATCTCGTCGCTGATTTATTTCCTGTGGCACCTGCTGCCGCTGCTGACCGGGAGGCAGCGTAACTGATTTCTCCCAGCACAAACCAAAGCAGACCTCTCGTTTATGAAAACTCAAATCCGAATTCGCGGTTTCAACGTTCACGCGACTTGGCAGAGCCTGGTGGTGAAACAACTCCAACGGCTGAAAAGCCTGACAAACGTCGAGTCCGCCGATGTGTTGCTCGAACACCAGCGGGACGCCGCGCCCAGCTTTCGCGCGTTTGTGCATCTGCTCGTGCCCGGTTCGGACATCCACGCCGACGCGCGCGCCCACACGGTGGAAGCCGTCTGGCTCAAGGTCACAAAAAACCTGCGCCAGCAAATCGAGCGGCGCAAAGGCCGGCAGCAATCGAAGCTGAAAAGCAACCGCCAGCATCCGGTGACGCCCAGCCGTGGGTCTGGCGCAGGGGTCGCCGGACGGATTTGATGCATGGTGCAATCTCGTCTCCGCTCCGCAAAAACAACCAGTGAAGAAAGGTCAAAGCATGAAAAATGAAAAGAAATTGAACCAGAAGTACAAGCGCCACGCCGGCCAGCACGAAACGAAGCGGATTCATTTTGAATTCACTTGTCCAACCGCTGAAACGGTCGCCATCGCCGGCACTTTTAACGAGTGGCGTCCGAACGCGACGCCGATGATCGCTCTGGGCCAAGGCCGCTGGGCGAAGGAGTTGGCCCTGCCACCCGGCGCTTATGAATACTGCGTGGTGGTGGACGGCGCGTATTTGCCCGACCCGCTCTCTCAGGAAACCGTGCCCAATCCGTTCGGCGGTGTGAACTCCGTCGTGAGAGTGTCACAGCCCCGGCCTGAGCCGAGCGTCGCGCTGGCAGAAAGGAGCAATCCAACATGAAACGATTAAAAACCCGCGACGTTGAGAAGACCTATCCGGTCGGAGAGTTTGTGACGAAGCTGCGCCGGCTGGCCGATGCCCTCGAATCCGGTCGGGCTTTCACCATCTCTGTGGGCGGCGAGAGGCTGCGCATTCCCGCCGACGCCCGCTTCAACATCGAACACGAACGCGAAGGCGTCTCGGAGGAACTGGAGTTTCAGTTGAAGTGGAAGCGCGCATCGAAACCAGCCCGGCGCAAGGCCCTGAACACTCCCTCCGGCTGACCTGAAACCATCAACCCAAGCCATCTATTTATGACCACAACCCTTGAACCATCGACCTTCACTGATACCGAGCGCGAGGCGCTGTTCACCGTCTGCCTGCTCGCCGCGTTTGCAGATGGGGCCAAGGACGAACGTGAGCGGGCCGAGTTGCAGCGCCTGGTGCAAAGCCTGCCCGACGGCGAACTGCACGCGGCTAAAGCCTTGAACAATGTCATGTTCAAAAAGATAGACTTGAAGGAAGTGGCGCCGCTTCTCACTTCGACCGAAGCCCGTTCCCGTGCGGGTGAGATGGCGCTCTGCATCTGCGAGGCGGATGGACGCATTACGATTCGCGAGCATGAATTCCTTTCACGGCTGGTCAACGCTCTTGACCTGCCGGGCGACACGTTCGCCGGGCTGATAGCTCAAGCGGATGCTGTGAGCATGTCGCCACTGGCGGATTCGACGATCGCCCAGCCGCCCGCCGCCGTTCCAGCGGTGGAGGGCGTGAAGGACGCGGAGACGGACAAAATGATCCTGAACTACTCCATTCTAAACGGCGCACTCGAGCTGCTCCCGGAAACGATGGCGACCATCGGCATCGTCCCGCTGCAAATGAAGATGGTCTATCGCATCGGAAAAAATCACGGCCATGAGCTCGACCGTGGTCACATCAAGGAACTGCTGGCGGCGGCGGGGGTCGGCCTGAGCTCGCAGATCATCGAAGGCTACGCGCGGAAACTGTTGGGTGGATTGCTCGGCCGGTTCGGCGGCGGGAAAGCCGTGCGCGCCGTCACCCATCAAGTGACCAGTTCAGCCATGTCCTTCGCCAGCACCTACGCGCTGGGACAACTGGCGAAGCGCTACTACTCCGGTGGGCGCACGCTTTCCACCGCACAACTGAAGGACATGTTCTCGTCGCTCACGAGCGAGGCGCGCTCGATGCACGGACGCTACGCCAGTGAAATTCAGGCGAAGGCCGGTCGGGTGAGCATCAGCCAGTTACTGCCGCTCCTGCGGGGCCAATCTTCGGGCGCGGGTCAACCGCTTTGAAGCCCGAGGCCTGAACCTCATGAGCCACGACCGCATGCAGCGCCAACGCTTCGAGCAGAAATACATGCTCGACGAAGACAAGGCCCAGGCCATCCGCGCCTTCGTCTCGACGCACCTGGAGCTGGACGAAAACGGCGTGGGCCAGCCGCGCTTCAGCTATCCCGTCCACAGCCTCTACCTCGACTCGCCGCACCTGACGACCTTCTGGTCCACGATCAACGGCGACAAAAACCGCTACAAGCTGCGCCTGCGTTTCTACAACGACCGGCCCGACTCGCCGGTGTTCTTCGAGATCAAGCGCCGCATGGACAACTGCATTCTCAAGCAGCGCGGTGGCGTGAAGAAGTCGGCGGTGCCGTGGCTGCTGGCCGGCCAGATGCCCGCCCCGAGCGACCTGTTGCGCGGCGATCCCAAAAACTTCGTGGCCATCCAGCGCTTCCTTGAACTGCGGGAGAAAATCCACGCCGTGCCGCAGGCCCACGTCTGCTACCAGCGCGAAGCCTACGTGGACCCGGTGACCGAAGCCGTGCGCGTGACCTTTGACCGCGACGTGTTCACCGAGTCGCGCGATACGCCGACCTTCGGCACCGCCATGCGGAACCCGAGCCGCCCCTTCGGCGACCGCGTCATTCTGGAACTCAAGTTCACGGATCGCTTTCCCAACTGGCTGCGGGAGATGGTCGAGATTTTCGGGTTGATGCAATGCGGCGCGGCGAAATACTGCGAGGGTCTGGCCGGTCTGCCGGAGTTTGCCGTGAGCCACGTTGGCGACTTCCGCGAAAAGCCCCGAGCCAATTCAGAAGACGGACAAATCTTCGCTCTGCCCGAGAAACGCCCCGCCCTCCTGGCCGTCGTATGACAAAACTTCTCCGGCACATTACGGAACGGCTCGCGAAACTCTGCGGCGAGAAGCAGCGCCGGGCATTGCTCGGCCAGAGCGCGTCCACGTCGGCCGGGCCGGGCGATGCCCAGCGCTCCGTGGACCCGCCAAGTGCTAAGCGCGCAACGTGCCCTTTGCGCCGCTGCGTCATCGCCCTCATCGGCAGCACGGTCGTCCTGATCGGCATCGCCATGATCGTGCTGCCCGGCCCGGCGGTGGTCGTCATCCCGGCGGGACTCGCGATTCTCGCGACTGAATTCATCTGGGCACGCCGCGCCCTGCGACGCTGCAAAGGCGCGGCGGCGAAAGTCCGCCGCCAGTCCGGTCTTGCCGCGTGGCTGCGCCGACGTAGGCTACGGACTGAATAAAGGGCCGGCACGGCGACAATCTAAACATGGAAATTTTCGACGCGGTTCGCGCCAACTTGCTCTCCCCAGCCGTCCTTTTCTTCGCGCTCGGCCTCATCGCTGCGCTCACCAAGAGCGATCTGAAATTCCCCGAGTCTCTCTACACCGCGCTCACGATTTACCTGCTCGTCGCCATCGGTTTCAAAGGCGGCGTGGCCATCAACGACGCCGGTCTCGCCCAAGTCTGGCTCCCCGCGCTCGCCGCCATGACGCTCGGCGCACTCATCCCGCTGTGGACTTATCCATTGCTGCGCTTCGGCGGAAAATTTCCAGCGGTGGACGCCGCCGCCATTGCCGCGCACTACGGTTCAGTCAGCGCCGTGACCTTCATCGCCGCGACGAATTATCTGAAAGCCGTCAACCAACCTTACGAGAATTACGCCACTGCCTTTCTCGCCGTGATGGAATCCCCCGCCATCCTCGTCGGCGTGGTGCTCGGCAAACTCGCCACCAGCAAAAGCGGCGCGCCTGACATGATCTCGCTCAAGGCCGCTCTGCATGAAGCGATCTTCGGCCGCAGCATCTTCCTGCTCGTGGGCGCGCTCATCGTCGGCTTCCTCTGCGGCCAGCCCGGCATGGACAAGGTGGAGCCGTTCTTCGTCACGCCGTTCCAGGGCGTGCTCGCGCTCTTCCTGCTCGAAATGGGATTGGTCGCGGGCCGGCGACTCGAAGACTTGAAAAAGGTCGGCCCGTTCCTGCTCGCCTTTGGCGTCGTGATGCCGCTGCTTCACGGCTGCCTTGGTGTGTGGTTCGGTCAGCTCACCGGACTCTCGCTCGGCGGCGCGACCTTGCTCGGCGTGCTCGCCGCGAGCGCCAGCTACATCGCCGCGCCCGCCGCCATCCGCATGTCGCTGCCCGACGCGAACCCGACCTATTACCTCACCGCGTCGCTCGCCATCACCTTCCCGTTCAACATCGCGCTCGGCATCCCGATTTACTTCGCCGTGGCCCGTCGGCTTTACTCCTGAACATGAACACGCACCCGATGAAGCTGGTCACAATCGTCTGCGAGGCCCACGCCCGCGACGCCGTGACGAAACTCCTGCGCGACGCCGGGGCCCACGGCTGGACCCTCTTCGCCGTCGAAGGCGACGGCTCGCAAGGCAAGCGCCCCGCCGACATCCCCGAGTTCGCCAACGTCCAAATCGAAGTCATTGTGAAACCCGAAGTCGCAGAACATTTGCTCGAACGGCTCGGCAAAGAATTCTTTCCACGCTACGGGATGATTGCCTTCGAGTCGGACGTGCGCGTCATTCGTGCGGCAAAATTTTAGGCACCGGGCCATCGCCCGAAACCGCGAACCTTAAACGCCGCCAAACAAATTGCTCATGCGCTCTTTTACCGCTCATCCATCTTGATGAATGGCGACTAGGGGCGTTTGAAGCCTTCGCCGGAGATTTTCTTCGTCGCGTCGAAGCCGAGTTTGCTGCCGCTGGCGATTTCGCTCGTCGCATGGTCGAGCACGTGGGACGGGTCCCGCGACCGCGGGATGAAGAGGCTGTCGCGTTGCGGATCAGTGTTGGCGCAGAGGCGGAAGAGGACTTCGCTGGTGTTGTGCATCCCCACGTCGTCGTCCACGTCATCAGGTCTCCGCGCTGACGAACCTGCTTTCTTCCCCAAACGCCTCTGTCTAAGATTTTCCGCAATGAACATCCGCGAAACGCAATGCGGCGCCATGGCGCGAACGGTCAAAAGCCACTTAAGACGATTTGTCCCGGTTTTCGCCGCCGCGCTCGTCAGTGCATCTTGCCCTGTCCTGGCCCAGTCCACACCACCGCTCGCCTCCGAAGGTCGATGGCAAAAGCTGCACCTGACTGCGGAGTTTTGGGCCGAAGGCGCATGTGTGGCGGATGTGAATCGCGACGGAGCGATGGATGTGTTGTGCGGACCGTTTTGGTATGCGGGGCCGAACTTCAACGTGCGCCACCTGATTCACCCGGCACCGCAAAAGTTCACAAAGAAACTCGCGAACGGCTCGGAAACTAACATCGCCGGCTTCAAGGGATTCCTCAGCGGCGAGAACGGTTACTCGGAAAATTTTCTTAGTTACTCCACCGACGTGAACGGGGACCAGTGGCCCGACTACGTCGTCGTCGGTTTCCCCGGCAAGGCAACGTGGTGGTATGAAAATCCCGCAGGCGGGGACCGGCTTTGGACGCGGCGACTGGTGATGGAGCACACGGACAACGAATCACCGCAGCTCGTGGAAATCACCGGTGACGGCAAGCCGGAATTGATCTGCATGAACGGCGGGCGTCTGGGATATGCCGCACCGAATCTGCGGAACCTGGATGGCCCGTGGACCTTCCACGCCGTGACGGAGGATCGGGGTTGGAAGTGGAATACCCACGGGCTGGGCTACGGCGATGTGAATAGCGACGGTCGGATTGACCTGGTCACCTGCGTGAACTGGTGGGAGCAGCCCGCCACCGGGAAGAAGGATGCGCTCTGGAAGAAACACGATCACGCATTCAGCGAGGCCGCCGCCCAGATGTTTGCCGTGGACGTGAACGGGGATGGATTGAGTGACGTCATTGCGAGCCTGAACGCGCACGGCTATGGACTCACCTGGCACGAACAGACCCGCACGGAGGGCGCTTCGACTTGGAACCGTCACGTCATCATGGGCCGCACGCCTGCCGAAGGGGAGACGGGCGTGGTCTTTTCGCAGCCGCACGCCGTGGACCTCGCGGACATCAACGGAGACGGTCTCCTCGACATCGTCACCGGAAAACGTTTTTGGGCGCACGGCCCAAAAGGAGATGAGGAGCCGAATGCACCTGCCGTCCTGCTGTGGTTCGAACTTCGGCGCACTGGCGGCAAGGCCACGTATGTGGCGCATCCCATCGATGACGATTCCGGCGTCGGCACCCAGGTCATGGCGGTGGATGTCAACGGCGACCGCAAGCCGGACGTGGTGGTGGGAAACAAGAAGGGACTGTTTGTGTTCCTTCAGAAGTAGCAGTCGCGCGAATACGGTGCGAACTGGAGCGCGCCTGTGTTCGCAGGACCAGCCGAAGCGGGTGGTGAGCGGTGAAGCGATGGAATACTCCTGTCAAATCGGTGAATGATGGCGTGCTGCGGCTGGGCTTCGCCACAGCCGCGCTCCCGGCAATCACAACGCGGTTGCGGCCATTCCGCTTTCGCCTGGCGCGCGGGAGAAGTTGGCCGCTACCCCGTTGGGGTTGGGATTTTCTTCGCACGTTTTCCCAGGGTAGCTCGTGCCTCGCAATCCTTGGCTTTGGGACAGAATCCCGTTGGGATTCTCGTATGGCGCGACCGTGTGCGGGGGAATCGGACGCGGAAATCGTGGCGGGCGCGTGGGACTTCGAGCGCATCAGCCGCCGCTAGGCTCGGCATCTGAAAGTGCTGGAGGAACGCCCCGGCAGCGCGCTGCGGAACGACGCGGCGGAGAAGGCGTTGCTGCACTGGGCGGCGGCGGAGCGTCCCGCAAAGCGGGATGGCTGGACGCGGTGACGAACGACCCGCTGCTGCCGGGCCGGATTCTGCCGTCCGATTATTTGGGGCAACAGGCCTTGGTGGCCGTCCGCAAGGACTGGCGGCGGGTGGAAGTGCTCCGGGACGCCAGCCGGTCCCGCGCCTGCGGGACGCACGTTCCACCGCGCCTGACCCATGACAACCTTTTGTTGTGTATGCAACATGAACTCGGTCAACGCAGCCGCGTTGCGGTCGGGAATGTTTTACGGACGATGACCCAGGGTAGCTCGTGGCTCGCAGCTCTGATTTTTTGGACACAGCCGACGAATCGTGCTTCGGACTATAGTCAGAGGACAATCCCATTCGGTCTGAATATCCTCCGTCTGAATGCGCAAGAACCTCAAAACAGCGATTGGCAGCATTTTGCGGGAAAAGCGCGAAAAACTTGCCATCTCTCAAGAGGAGGTTGCAGAGCGTGCCGGTGTTGACCGAACCTACATCAGCATTCTGGAGCGCGGGCTGAAAAGCCCGACGGTCGAGACGCTTGAAAAGATTTGCACCGCGCTCGGCACATTGCCCGAACGCGTGATTGAGGAAGCGAGGAGGAAGTAGATGCCCGTCCAGCGACCTCCAAGACTTCCTCAACTCCTTGACCGGAAGATTTACAAAACCGGGCAAACTCGCGGCGCTGACGACGATGTGATTTATCAGAATCGCGTGAGCCGTTCGAGCACGGTGCTGATTCCTTACAAATGCTGGGAGTTATGCGCCAAACCAAAGGACGGCTCGAACGGCTACGAAAACGGGTTCATCGTTCTGATTTCCCCGAAGCACTATTTCGGCAGTGCGAACATTGTGGCCGAGTTGGCGACGAAAGGATTGTCCTTGGGCAAGAACGCCCTCGTGTTCTACGAAACTCGCGAACAATGGGACGCAAACAACCCAGAGCGATTGAAATGGAAGCCGGCGAAAAGCCGCATCAGCCCACTTGGTGGAAACTACGTGGCCAGAGTTCCCGCAACGACTGCGTTGGAAAATGGAGGCAGAATAATCCGTGGCTTTGACATGACGGCACACAAGGGGGCAGGCATCAGAGTTTACGAGTATGCAAGCAGCACCACGACAGCGAACTGCCGCCTTCAACTTGAAGCTCTATTCTGGCTTTGCCTGGACTCCGAAACGGTGGCGGTCGCCAACGGAATGACGCTGGAAGCCACGGTCGCGCGCAAGACTGCGTTCATCGCTCAATGCAACGAAGCTGGGCTGATGGACATTGCGAAGCTTAAGAAGGCGCGAATCTTGAACGCGCGCGGGAAGACAATTTGTCCTTTGTGCCTTGAAGAATTATCCAGTCAGGGATTTTTCAACCGGATGGAACAGGCTGAAGGCCGCGAGGTTTCTGACTTGACGGTCACGCAGTTGAACCTGTTCCACATCGAAGAATTGCGATACGGCCTCTTGAATCATCGCCCCTACAACGTCGGTTGGGGACATCACCACTGCAACGTCGTGGTAAAGGACTCCGGGATTCTAGTGTAGTGTCTCACAAATGACTGGAGTTATTGTTTTTTCGGGACATCATGACCCGGTGCCTCGTATTGCTGAACCGATTTGCTTGGACCCGAAGGACCGTCTCGAACTGGGTCGATGGATTAAC